>Ga0214166_1000031_pt1 | contig 70645 bp, 92 predicted proteins | sample TroBogepilimnion_27_FD_153005 | JGI IMG/M metagenome (GOLD analysis project Ga0214166, IMG submission 153005) | Freshwater microbial communities from Trout Bog Lake, WI - Practice 18AUG2009 epilimnion v3 | ecosystem: Environmental > Aquatic > Freshwater > Lake > Epilimnion/Euphotic zone ...
AGTTTGTGCAGTAGTTATAAATGATGAGGTATTACTGCTTAATACATATGGACTAAGCATTGAAGCAGTAGTGCTAGTTAATACATACAAAGGGGCATATGATGCTGTAGCAGCATAAGATGCTGTACCTTGTAGTGAACCTGTTACACCTCCAAATACATTCAATGAACCTGTGACGACCAATCCACTTCCAGATACTAACAATGAACCAGTAATCACAGCCGAACCACTGAAAGGGAAGCCTGCTCCACTTCCTGCGTTTATGGCATAGGAAGCTGTGGTAGCATAACTAGCTGTTGCCACAGACATTGAGCCCGTTTTAGATGCGTTTATTACTGTATTATCGTAATAGATGGCGTTGCCTGAGGCAGATACGTATCCATTTCCATTCAACGTGAAGTTTGGGGTTCCCATCAATACTAATAAGGAACTGTTAGCATCGTTTGTATTATTACCAACTACTCCGATAAACTGTGTATATCCAGAAGATGGAACTGTTTTGGATAAAGTTCCGTTATTTCCTAGATAAACTATATCACCATTAGTGTACCCTCCTAAAGGTATTCCTTTTACCGATCCATTTACCACATACCTACCACTAGAGCCTACTGGTACATCTTCGATAGTTATGCCTAAAGCTGGATATTGGGGCAAGTTTGCGCTAGCTGTGGTGACAACCGAAGAGCTGTTGATACAAATAGGTGTGCCTAAAGGAATTGTAGAGGTCCCTGTATTTGGAAACTGAATTATTATTTGGTTTCCTATTTGAGTAGGTTTTCCATCTTTACCTATGTAGTAAGGAACATCAAATCCAGCAGTTCCTGGCTTTGCGTACAATACTATCGACCCTGTTACACCGGTAGGATCTGTTGAATTAGATAGTAAGGTAAGACTGCCTGACACTTTTAATGAACCTGTTACGATTATTCCGCTTCCAGATACTAGTAAAGATCCACTTATTACAGCAGAACCGCTATAAGGAAACCCAGGTGCACTCCCAGTTGAAAATGCTTTCCAGTAAGTTGGGTTATTCCAATCAGCTGAGCTAGTAGTTGGTCCGTAAAATCCGTAATGCTGTGTCGAAGATGACACATAAACCACCATACCTAAATTCCACTTATCTGAAGGTATACTCCCTGTATCAGGTAAGGTATTTATTACATATGATGACCCCCTTAATTGGGAGGAATCCATTAAAGCATAGTTAGGATTACTGTTTTGTAATATGGATGGAAAATATAAAGGTAGAGGCATCTTATTAGTTTATTTGTAGTGTTTGCGTAGATTGATAAGCCCCTGGCTGTGATGATTGGTACACATACATATTTATGTTTGGAGTTCCATATGAACTACTAACAGCATAACTGCTTGTACTGAAAGTTCCAGTTACATCCACAGCTCCTAATAATATTGCGTGTGGAGTTGTAATAGCACCAAAGCTAAATGGATAAAGAATGTATGTATAGTTTGATGTATTTTGGTTTGCTGATGTACATGGTAGTGTCCATGGGAATACAGAAGAAGATAGCAATGAAAGTATTGTTCCGGAATTTATAACAGATTGCGCCGTTGTATTGCTATTGACTACCGTAGGGCTTGCTGCAAAATAACTTCTATACCTAAAGCTGATAGTACTTGAGTTAGTAGTATTAACTGTACCATTAGAACCAGTTACAGCAGCTCTGTATATTATAGAAGCCGCTGTTAAAGGTGCCGAATAATCAGTATAATTTATGGTATTTGTACCTGTTCCTGAAGGAAGATTGCTACCAGTGAGGTAACTCCATGTACTACCTCCATTTGTTGAAATTTGCAATTGATATGAGGAAAGATCTGAATAAGTATTATTACCTTTTACAGTAGTTACTATCGAGGACGATACGTTTCCATACTCTCTTATTGTATTTGTTTCTCCAGATAATATGCTAATATAAGATGGGGTAACAGTAACTGTAGGGTTTACGTAGCCTGCCGGAGTAATATTCAATGTAGTCGAAGCAGATGCAGGAGATGATTCTGTTATCGCATACAGATAATTTATAGATGAGGTTGCGTTGTTTGCTCCTAATGTTAAAGCGTGGCTATAGTAAAGTGGAGTAGCTGTAGATGACGTTAATAAAGTATAAGTACCAGTATTGTTATATCTCCAGTAAAGTGACGCTGACACTATAGTTGCCCCTAATGAATTTATTGTATAACTAGCTGTTATAGCATTGGTAGTTGTTGGTTGGTTATATAGGATGGTTGTTGGTGAAGTAAGTGCTACTGTCGGATTTATAGGTTCTTGTGCTATTAAATTAAATACGGATTCAGGAGTTTTCCCTCTAGCCGGAATAGTTGACCCAGATGCATATCTACCTACTGTCTTCCCTCCAGACAAACTAACTACAATATCATTGTTAAATATTCCGACCCCTACATACCCTGATCCACTATAATAGTAAGATAGTTTCGTACTGTCATCTACATATAGAGTAGTAACACTGCCAGTGGGTGGAAATAATATAGATGACGGATATTGCAGTACACCCCCACCCCCACCTATTACATAAGAGGCTGTTGTGGCATAAGAAGCTGATATCGCATTAGAAGCTGTTCCTGACAGGCTACCTACAAATGAACCAGATACACCATTACTGTCTACAAGTAGCAACTGTGAGCTTCCTGTCGCTAAAATAAAGGGTATTTCGAGCTGAGAACCGTATATTAAAGGCAAAGTACTTTTATTTTAAGTGGTTGTGGGTTAGTATTACCTTTATAAATATCAAATAACCTCAATCCCCCTTACCTACTTAGCTCGAAAAAGCACCTTTCACTATCACCTCAAATGCAGACTGTAGTGGGTACCCTAATGCAAGTGTATTGAGTATTACTTGTACATCAGGACCAGATTGAGTAATTGTTGATATATCTGGGGTACTTATTATTTGACCATTGATTGTAACTAAGAAGTTGTCTATGGAAGTTGGAGGAGCTCCTTCTGGTGCAGTAGCTATCACTGCATTTCTTAAGTAAAAGCTGTTGGTGAATATGTCTGCAGGTAGAGCTTGTTTTGTTATGTTTGGTGGTACGTATGTGTTCGTCACTGTGTTATTGATTATTACAGGCGTTTGAGGTGCTACATAAGATGCTACTACCTGTCCTTTGGAATATATAGGTGTCACAGTCTCTCCATTATAGACTACTTGAGCCTTAGAATAGAAAGTAGGATTGTAAGACATGTAATGGTTGACTGTATCAGGTATAATATACCCGTTCAATATAATGTTAAATGTGGCACTTATTCGTTTATTTTCACCTGTATTTACTTCTCTGGTAAGAGGCACGCTGTCAATCATAGACATAAAGGTAAACTTCTTGGGGTCTCCCCAATAAGAATATGATGCATAGGTAATTGCCTCTAGGATTTTATTTAAATCCCGTTCATTATTGACATGCACCTCACAACTATAGGTTATCTTATGATAATCAGGGATAGTTACTACCTGAAACCTTTTAACAGGCTTACGGTTAAGTAATACTGCAAAGTTATCATATTGGTTGTCTTTTGTGTATGTTTGCTGAAATACATATTGGTTATGGGTTATGTTTCCATCCAACTTATTACCAAGAGTACGAACCTTTTCTATATCTACTTTTCTAATTGTAATTACAGGAAAGAGTATTTTTCCATCTTTATCACGAATGTTGCCATCATACTGGGCTGACTTAAATCTTTCAGGGTTAGCATATATTACCGGAACAGGTACCCTATTACCATCTTCTACTACATACGGTTTAATTACCTCCTTGAAGTAATAGAATACAGCTGAATCAATATCCTCTAGCCCAATTGAAAAATCTTTAAGGTCGCTGTCTTTTTGACTTATTTGATCAACTCTTTTTTGTAAATCTGGTAAATCAGGCTTACTTCCGGGTATAACAGGGTTTATACCTTTACTATATTCTTCAGAGACTGTTTCTGGCCTTGGGGCTATTGTAGGATTTCTTCTAGGAGTTGGCATAGTAATATAAATATTAAAGATTTACCTGCTTTGTATTATATTCAGTCTATTGACATGAGTTAGATGACACTCACAAGTAATCGCAAGACTCATACCGTAGTATTGATTAGATGGTGATAGTGCATAATTAGGGTCTTTACCTACTACTAGTTGATCCTCAATGGGTATATCAACTTCAAAATAAGATTCATTCCACATTACTATATCTCCCTTTTCAGGAACTAATCCTATCGGTTCCAAATCTGCTTTCAAAAAAGAAAATGACATTATCCTGTTGGTATCTGAACCATAAGTTGCTTGTACATCCTGTTGTGGATTTCTGCCAATAATGCAAGTTATCAATACTGGATTAAAGTACATCTTCTTGTTAGATTCCCCATACAAATCTATTACGGTATCAGACAAAGATAGTTTGTAGTAACCTACCTCTTCTCCAATAACCCTATTAATAAGGTCTCTGTTAATTCTTCTGATGAAGGCTGAATCAGTTATCCGTCCGTATAAGCTCATTGTATTATTATTTTTATCCGATGTAAATCATCATAGGGACATAGTTTTCAATCTGGTTCATACTTTGAGCCTCTAGTGCTTTCATTTCTAGCTGCTTTTGCCTTGAAGAAGAGTTTAAAGTATCTCTCAGTTGAGCTACCAGCTTATCTTTATCAGCGTCTGACTGCTGTCTTAATGCATCTCCGTTTAGAGTCACACTTGAATCATTTCCTGGGATAGGTACTGTTTGGTACTTACCTCTAATTCCAGCTAAAATCTCTCTACAAACAGCTACTCCATATTCAAATATCCACTTTTTGAAAATCATATTTACCTGAGAATATACAGGAACCTCATAAGGTACATTAGAAACATTAGTGATATTACCTTGTGGAACAACTCCCCCAACTGATCTGTATGGTAGGTTTCTTTCGGATAATTTAATGAATTCGAATCTTATTTCTCTGTCCCAGCATGGAATTGGAAATATTTTCAAGATATTATTAGTCATCTCAAAAGTATAAGCAGACCTTCTTACCATATCATTGAATTCAATTGATTGAACCCTCAGTATATCAAAGTAAACAGGCATCATCATATAGTTTACCGCCGGGCTCATCCGGTCAAATCCAAAACTATTCAGTAAGCTTTCGTACCCTATTCCAGAAGCTACCGTAGGGTCAAAGAATCTTGTTACTGCAGGAGGTATTTCATAATAAACCCTCTTGATTTCTATTGCATCCCCAGGTAAGACTACTGAAGAAGACATTGCCCACTCATTCAAATCATATGTCTGAACATATGGGGTAGCTTTAAGTGACCCTGTGTGCCAAGTTACATTACCCCCAGTGCCTGCTTCTGTACCATAATCCTGCGAAAGCCTTACTATAGTACCTAGATTAGGTTGTACCACTACATTATTGAGTGATAAAGAGCCTGTAGGGGCACCTTCTAGGCTTAAATAGTTTTCTCTGATTTTATATTCATACAACTCCTTACCAAAAGTCGTAACAGCATCTTCCATAGCAGTGTAGTAGTGCAAATCTTGCAATTCCACATCTTCCATGATTCCACCGAGTTTACGGTAGGCGTAATTAGCAAACTTTTGTGTGTCTGATATGAATAAAGGGTCGTTATCATAATACCCAAATGGGGTATTGCCCTTTACTGGGCGCAGAACTAATGAATCTGCGTATTGTGGTATGTCAATTGCTGTACTCACTTCTTTTTGGTGTTGTTAATGTGTTCTTTGTATTTTTTATATATTCTTTGTACTAATTGAGACCTCATTTGGAACTCTTCACCTAATTCCATTATACCTATCTGCTCTTCATCACTCACTATTTCCAAGAATTCAGATATACCTGTGTGCTTTATATCTGATTGTAATGGGTCTGCCATTACAATTAATTTAGAGCTTTCGTGGGTTCTAGTGGCAAACGTCATCAATTCATGTAAGGTGCAACCTTGCGCTTCGTCTAAGATGATAATTGATGATTCGTAGGTTCTTCCTCTAGAAAATTGTATAGCTTCAAATACTATTTGTTTTTCTTTGAATAGCTTTTCTCTCTCTTGTACTCCTACTAACTTATCTATTATGTCTGTATAGGATATTAGATAACTTTCGACTTTCTCTTCTATACTTCCAGGTAAAAATCCTATTGAAACTCCTACTTCTACTATTGGTTTTGTTATTATAATCCTCTCGTATTCTCTTTTTCTTAATTTAGTTAAGGCAAAATATAATGCAAGAGTGGTTTTACTACAACCTGGATCCGCTATTAAAACTGACATTTGTTTATTATGTATGAACTCTATTACTGGTTTTTGAAAATCTCTTAATTGAAAATCTTTAAACTTCACTTCGCCTTTCGGAACCCTTTTTTGTTTGTACACTTCGTCAGTATGCGGGGCTGATGCCATTCGAATAGTTTTGGTTCACTAATAAATATCAGATGAGATTTAAGTTCTCTTTATGAATGCACCTTTCTCATCTCTAGCTTGGTCTGTACGACTAGTAAGCTTACCTACACGCTCTTGGTACTTTTGCTTACCTAGCTCCTCTCCATTACGTTCTATGAACCATTCTAGGGTATAGCGACCCTTGGCTTTTTCTTTCATCAATTTTTTAGATTCAGGGGACATAGGGATTCCTTTGTTATTAGCAACCCTACCCTTCATACTATCTGATAACTTTTTTATATACGCAGCATAAGCTTCCGGTTCATCATCCTGATCAATCGGAGAGCCTCCACCTTGTGTCTTTAATGTTCTATTATATCCATTCTTGAAGCTATCAAAAAAGTTTATCCACCTAAGCTCTTTTTTGATAGCTTCAGATTTATCATCAGCTAAATCTATAACTTCAGCTTTCATGTTATCCCAACCGTATTTCTGTACAGCATAGTATAATCCTACAGTAGCCGACCTTTCAGATACTTTTTTATGCTGTGACATCCTGTGATAAAAATTTACAGTTCTTCCAATATAACATTTACCAGACGGAGATGTTATCTTATAGATAAAATGCCTACCTTCCTTAAGCAAGGAGTCGTAGTCATAGGCGAAATAATCAACACCTTCTTTAAATACTTTCAACTCTTTCTTTTTAGAAAATTGGTCTTTTTCTTTTTTAGCTACAGGAGTCTTAGTTTTAGGTTTCTTGTAATTAACTAAGCCGTTTTCCGAGTAATACACTTCTCTAGATATTTCTTTTGTCTTTTTTGAAAGAATCTCTTCCATACCTGTAGCTTCTCTGAATTCCTCCATAGTCATCCCATGCTTCTGTATGTGTGTATTTCTGATAGCTTTAAAATACTTCATGCAAATAGGGCATTGAATTCTGTTGTCAGGTGATTCTGCCAGCTCTTTTTGCCTATTTAAGATTAGCAACTGGGTATTGAATAAATGCTTTTCGCTAGGGTACTGCTCTAAATAGTCTTTTATCTCTGTCTTATGATGATTTGTAATGTGCCCTGTAAGCATCCCACTCTTATTAGTTGCATCTTTAAATACTTTGTTGCATATTTTACAATAGCATCTTGGGACATCTTTGTAAGGATTGTCTATTATATCATAGTAATCTAGGCAATTTTCAAACTTTATACCTAACTTAGTTAAGTATTGCTTTAATCCCATGTTTACACTCCCTTCTGTGTACTTAAGTTCATTTCCGTCAATTTTACACACGGCTAATTTTTCCCAAGTCTCTACTCCTCGCTTATCTTTTGTCTTCATCTTCGATGTTTTACCTTAATAAATATAAGCAAAGGTAATGTATCTAGTTTACATGGAAAAATTTATTTTGAATTATGCGGAATAATGGTTATAATTTAGTCTATTTTGGAAGTATTCATATTTTGAATTCTTTGGATAGAAATGTTTTTTAATCTTTCTAAAATGAAAGAGCCACTCTGTTAGAAGTGGCTCATTTTCAATGGTTTATATGGTTAATTAATACTAGAACGTGTTGAAATCTGCAACTAAAATTTTTCCAAAAAATTCCTGCCTCAGAATTAGCTTTGCATAACGGGTCATTAATCCCTTACTAAGCGCGAATGTCTTAGGATCATACACAAGTGGAGTAGAAATCAATGGAATGTATGGAGCAAATACCCCACCGCTATCCAAGTAATTAGCTCCCTTGAAGCCCATGATGATAGCATTCTCTTGCATATAGGCGTTTACAAGTATTTTGAATTTACCATTCAATTTACCAGCTTCTTTACTACCGAATGCATATTCCATTTTAGAACCGTCAGTTCCAGCAGCGTAACCAGCGATTGACTCGATGATTGCAGCAACTTTTGGAGATACCATTGCAACGTTAGCTTCACCTCTTTGAGTTTTAGCATGGATTGCACGTGATACTTTTTGCATTTTAGTACCCAAAGTTTGGAACCAGTCTTGTTGGCTATTGTAATAACCACCTGCAGTAGCACCTACTTGAGAGAATGTGTTAGTACTAGAGTTGAATATTGTGTTGTTAACTGCTGACCAAACCTCTACAGTTTGAACTGCTGCTAAATCAATCATATCAATCAATTCTAAGTCAATTTCACGAGAAATGTACTCGCTCAACAAACTTGTAGCTTCAGCTTCGATATCAATGCTTTGGAAAGCGTTGTAATCTTGTTGAGCTTCTTGAGTGTATGAGTATTTCAACTTACGAGTCTTGGCAGTGATACTTACACTTGTAGGTGCAATATCAATTTCAGGAATTGAATTACTACCTGTCAATGGAGTGTTAGGAGTGTCTTCGAAGTCACCACGGAAGTTACCGTTAGTTTGTACTGAGTAGTAAGAAACTACACTACCTGTAGGAGTAGTTGTACCAGATTGAACTGAGATACTACCTGTTACTAGGATACTTAATTGGTCAAAAGTACTATTGTAAGAAGTAAACTCAGGGTAGATTGTAGCTTCAGAAATCTGGCCTAAAGAACCTGTGAATACGAATGATCTAACTGCAGTAGAGTCAAAGTTAGTAAGGATAGTAGATGCACTAGCAATAGTTATTTTACGTAGACCGTTAGCAGCTACTGATGCAGATACGTTAGCATTGTAGTTAGTGTCTGCGTAAGAAGCTGTTGTTACTGTCATTGATTGTGAAGGGATAGTTGCGATGTACTCATTGATTGAGAAACCGAACTTACCAGCACCATACAAACCGCCAAATGGATCAACACCTGGAGTGTTAGTAGTACCATATACGCTTTGACCTAAGTTGAAACGGCTACCAGCTGTACCACCATTGATGTTAGGTTGTTGGTTGTTGTATTGGAAGTCTAGGTAGAATACAAGACCGTAAGGCATGCTCATTGGTTGTGTACTCAAGAATTCTTTTGCAGAAATCTCAGCAAATACTTTACGAACCATTGGCAAAACGATACCTGCCCATTGTTCACCAGCTCCTGGAGTGAAGTTAGCTCCACCTTTGTTGGTTGTTTGTTCTTCTACAAGGATTTGCTTGTTTTGGTTCTCAAGCAAAAGAGCCATGTTTCTTTTTTCGTATGGGTGTTGCTTCATAGCTGTACCGTCTAATAGACCGGTAGGTGCCCATTTTTGTTCTAATCTTGAAAGGACTTGCATTTTGTCCTCCATGTTTCTAGATGATTCTAGTAATTTTGAGATTGTACTCATGTTTTTCTGTTTTTGTTTTTGGGTTTTTAATTAGTCTTTAATACCTGCTCTCTTACGGAATACGTCAGCTTCAGGTAAGTAGTTGATTGTTGTTGTTTTTGCGTTTTCAAATAAGATATCAGAAGTTTTTTGTCTGAAACCTAAAGATTCTGCGATAGTTTGTTTTTTCTTTACAGGAGTGATTGAAGATTTCAATACTTCGTAAGTTGCTTTTGCACCTTCTACTGATTTTACTTTGTCAAATGCAGTGATTGCCTTTGCCTTATGTGCTTCAGTTAAGTTAGGGAGAACCAATACTTTGTTCAAATACATGTTCTTAGCTGCAAACAATTTCATTTCGTTTAATTCGCTCTTCAATTGTTTAGCAAGTCTAACTTCTTCTAGGTGTTCTGTGCTAACATTTTTGCTACCTGCAGCTTTAACATCACTTTCTTTACTAGAATTAATGTCTTTACCTTTCTCAGCACCTTTACCAGCTTGATAGGCTTTAGCCATATCGTCTACTAGTTGGTGTAATACTTTAATGTGGTCTTTAGAGAATCCTTTAGCTGGAGAGCTTGAATGAGCCATTTTACCTTTCTCTGCACCTTTAGCGATTTCTGGACCAGGGTTACCAAATCCTTTTTTCTCTTTTAGTTCATCTGGTTCGTAACCTTCTTCCTCTTCATAAGCTTCATCCATTTCGTCTTCAGAATCCATTTCAGCTAAGATAGCATCGATGTCATATTCTTCATCTAAATCATTTTCTTCAATGTTTTCTTGATCTTCTTCTTGCTCCTCTTCGCTTTCACCTTTTTCTTCAGCATCTTTTTTAGCTTGACCCTTAGCGTCTTCTTCTTTATCTTCTTCAGAATCCTCGTAGTCTTCACCTTCAGATAATCTTTCAATTTCAGCTAGAGCTTCGTCAAGGTCAAACGCTTCTTCCATTGCAGACTCTTCTTCTTCTGTTTCTTTCATATCTTCTTCACCTTGTGATTCTTCACTCAATGCACCTTTGATAGCAGCGATAGTGGTTTCATCAAGACCAAGTTTTTTAAGTCTTTCCATCATGTTACCTTTAAGGGCTGTGTTAGTGTTCATTGGATTTTTTTGATTAGAAGTTTCACCAGCCCCTGCGTAGTAGTTTTCATCTTCTTCTTCTGTTTCACCTAAGTCTTCGTTAAGTTGTTTTGAAAGAAGTTTCTCGATTTCAGGAGTGATTTTTTCGTGAAGAGATTGTTTGGCTTCTTCGATTGCCATTGCTTTCAGTTGCTTTGCGTCTGCAAGAGCTTCCTCTAATACAGTTTTTTTCATTTTGTTTTTTGGGTTTGTTTTAGTTTCTGTACCTATTAGGGGAGGGGGTACAATAGAATTTTTACTTATTATCTTCGGTCATCTATAGAAAGGTGACAATATGAAGTTATGTAAAGGGGTAATTGGTGTACCCCTATAATAATAAATATACAGCAATAAGAGGTGAACTATTTTTTATCTAATCTACAAGGGCAAAAGTTGCTATTAGCACAGATAATCCCATGTATTATATCGTCAATCTTACTGTATTTATTTGTAATAATGCTTGCGCCTTCGTTCAATGAAAGTGTAGAACCTTGAGTGGATTCAAAAGAAACTGCATCAAAACACAGCATCTCTAAATCATCCTGGACCATTATGGCCTCATTTGTTTCCATTACACTTCCCTGAGCTCTAGAACTGATTCCAAAAGGAATTTTCTTGATAGCTAGTTCTTTAAGTATTTTACCGGAGGGTGTGTCTAGTATCTCTACGTCTCCGTATACTTCGTCACCTTCCCAGTGCATCTCGGTAATGATATGAGATACGTTCTTAAGCTCAACTACCATGTTTGATTCATGATCTAGCTCGCCTAGTGCTCTTCTGGTCTTTACGAATTCTTCGTTGTATTTTGATAATACACGCTCAAGTACAGTTCTTGGATAGATTCTTCCGTTTCTATTCTTTGCATTAGCTCTTTGAAGCAATATATGCCTAAATACAATTGGAGCATTAGGTAAGGATGCAGCTTCGTTTAACTGATAATCGCTAAGGGTGACTGGGAAATATTCGGTAAGTATCATTAGATTCTGTATTTTGCTTTTAAGTCTTCTAAAGCCTGTTGTAACTCCTCTTTATGTTTACAATTAGGTTGTGATAATTTATATTTAACAAAGGCAACTGCAATCTTATGCTCTTTTTTACCTGGATTAAAATAGGTGTTTTGTAAGTATTCTGTGAATGGAGTTATTCCAGTCTTAGGTACGCACTTTTTATAAATATCATTTAATGTTTCAAGTATGTTCTGTTGGTTAGGGGTGAAAGAAGGTTTTTCTGATTCAAAAACCTCTTTGGTTTTACGTTTAACAGGCTCTACATTACCATCTCCATCTATATAAGTACGGTCATCGTCTGGAACTTGTACCGGATTAAAAATTTGAGCTCTTACATCATATGGGGCACATCCTAGTGCTTTTGCATATTTGTTGTAGAGGTCTATTCCAGGTTGTCCCATTTGTCTGATTAACTGATCAATCTTTACTAGTCTTTCTGAGTCTATTCTGTTTGTGTATACAGAAGTGTGGTCAGTGTAGTTTTGGTTATCAGCCGGAGTATTGTTTCTCAGTTCTCTTTCTAAATCGTCTTTATCCACTAGTCTTCCTTGTGGATATGGTACGAACATACCTAGAGAAGGAGTGTAGAGGTCTTCTAGGAGTCTTTCTTTAAGTACCTCAACTATAAACTGCTCTTTTAGTCCTTTGGTTATTTTTATTTTCTTTAGTTTTTGTACTAAATTGTCTATACTACCTTCGTTCTCTAAATTAATTATTACCGGGAATGATTTTACATTAGCTTTTGCTGTATCCTTTAGTTTATTTATGACACTGGCTAATAAACTATCTTTCTTCTTTATTTCTTTGTTATAAGCTACCTTTACTGCAGGGTCTACTCTTATAATAATTTTGTTTCTGATTAAATTACCTTCTTCATTTTTTTCTTCCGGAATTGTAATAGATTCAACTGGTTTAGCTAGTGCTTTCATGGTAGTAGCTACATACCTAGCTGGCTTGCCATAAGGAATTAGTTCTTCCTTCTCACCTCCGGTAAAGTCAAGTTCTCCTTGCTTAGCAGCTACTTGTTCTCCAGATTTTTTAACAGGCGTCTTACTACTCTTCTCCTTTTCTGTCTTAGCTTTAACTCCTTTTCCTCCTTCTTCTCCTGCTGCTTGAGTGAGTTTTTTACCTGTTTTTGTATTTGTCTTTGGTTCATTTTTTGTATTTACTGGCTCTGTTGTTTTTACTCTAGGTGTACCTTTTCTTGCTAATTCTAGTTTTTCTTTGCTACTTAATTCATCCCAACTCCTCTCTGTAACTCCTTTTCTTCCTAATTCTAGTTTTTGCATTAAGGTTAATTCAGAAAAATCCTTAGAGGTATCTTTAGGAGATAATTCAATTGGTTTAGAAGTATTTGAACTATTGAATCTATTCAATAATTCTTTTGCTCTTTTATCTGCCAGTTTACTAATTTCCAAATCAGACATACCATCTGTTGCTTTTGGTGCCTGTGTTCTCACAAATTCAAGTTTATCTTTTAGAGGTAAGTCCTTGAACTCAGTTGGGTTGTTTATGATGAAAGGTACGTCTGCTGGTGATTTTTCTTCTTCTTTAGGCTTTTCTTCGGGAGTTGTTATGTTGGGATTAAGCTCTATTGTATTACTACTTTTTGTTAATTCTCGGGTTCCCTCTGGTTCTTCTTCTTCTTCTTTTTCTTCTTCCCCTTTAGTGCCTGTTAGATTAAGCACTATTTCATCACTACTTTTTGTTGGTTCTGTACTGCCACCTTCTTCATTATCCTCTTGGTCTCTTTTTGGTTCATCACTAACACTATCTTCTTCTGTTTCTGGTGCAGTCTTCATTAAATTATAAAAGTCATTTAAAGTTGCATATCTAGAATCGTTATTTTTTGCAAATTTAAAAGTCCCTTTAGCTGCAAAATAAAGTACCCCCAATGATGATAATAAAGCCGCTACTGCTGCTGCATTTTGACCTGCACTGTGATGCACGACATGTTTTACTGCATGTGCTGCTTGTTTAATAGTATCACCATGTTGTGTCACATGTGTTGATGCATTACCCGCTAATTTTGCTACTGCGTTTGCTATCTTTTCTGTGGTAGTTGGTGGTAGTTTAACTGAAAATAAACCTTTATTTCCGAAGGTTCCAGCAGATTTAGTGAATACATCACCCATCTTACCCCCGTGAGAAATTAAGTCCTTGAGCTTATCAGCTTGCTGATCAACAGACCCTGCACCATTATTGGTAAATAGTTTTTTAGTTACTTCAAGACCTTTTTCGTAATTACCTCCACCTACTTTTTCTATGGCAGATTTAAGATTATTAACGCTTTGATGTTGGTTTAAGCTTATACCTGTCATCTTTTGCAAGATTTGGGTAAAGCCATCGGCTGCGGTTACAGCTACATTTTCATTCAGAGATTCATTAAAGGCTTTATAAGTACTTGCTAATTCAGAGTCTTTTAGAGTTTTTACGTACAGCTTAATACCAACTACTAGCTTATTAGCTAAAATAGGGTCCATATAGCCTTGTTCACTTGGGTCTAAAGTAGCAGCATGCTTTATAGAATAGTACGTATCATATATAAATTCACAACCTTGGTTAAACTTTTCAATTGATTCTCCGTTAGGAAATTTTGGATCTATTTTATTTAAAGCTGACTCTAACTTATCTAATTCATCATTAACAGCTTGGTCAGATATACTATTCAACTTATCTTCTAAAGCTTTTCTTTCTTTTGATTTAGGCTTATATTTATGTAGTGATGCAGAAAGTGATTTTAATTTACTCCAAGCACCTTCATTAAGTTGGTTATCGGCTAAATTTTTTTTTTTGAAGTCTTCTAGTAACTTGGTCTTTAGTTTTTCGATTTTAACTCTGTCGGAGTCTTCTTTAGTATCTTCAGGTTTAGCCATCTTTACTGGCTTTACCTGGTGATTCTTATCCTTGTAGTTTTCACCCTTGGATATGTCAATCATTTTTTTAGATTCTACTTCTTTATCTGTAGGGGCATGTTTACCCATTTCAATCTTAGTGTAGTAGATTGCATCCTTCTTCAAGTTAGCTATAGCTTTCTTTTGTGCAGCAAGAATAACCTTATCGTCACTAAGGTCTTTTCCTTTTGCCTCATATCTCCATCCTTTTTCATATTCAAAAGGGTTAACTTGTTGAACCTGATGAGCAAAATCATCCGGTTTATCTAAATCACTAATGGACTCTTTCAGAACTGACATGAAGTTGAATTCTTTTTCTTCATTTTTATTTACAGTTTCTGTAATGAACCCTCTGTTTTTGAATATACTTACTACTTCCTCATAAGAGTTTAGGTGCGAGAACGTTCTGTTTAAACGTGAGTCTTCCTTTGCTTCTTTCAAGAAATCTGCTTTTGAGAACTCTCCGGCTACTACTTGTCTGTATCTTGTATTGATATCCATTTAATTATTTTTAATATGTTGCGCTATAATATTCTAAAGCTATTGGTGTTGTACCTGAGTATACGTATGCTGATACTGAGGCTATGTGTTCTGTCCCACCTATCATCCAGGTGTTATTAATGATGTGTGAGTTTTGAGGCTGTAATTGTACTTCGTATGAACTAGAAATAGAGCCTGAAATTAATAAATTCAGAGTTCCTTGGGTATCTATGTTTGTTAAACGTAAATAAGCCAGGGAAGAGGCTTCTATATTACCAGCAAGAGCACCTGCTAAAGAGCCTGTAAATGCTACTACTTGTGTAGTACCTCCTGTTGGTATGTTGAATATCCTGTTATCTACAGAAGCTATACTGACTTCAGTCTCTGCTACAGATGAATTTCTGTAATTGTTGTTTAGGAATATATCTTCTGAAATGTTTATTGTAAGGGTGGCCGGTACACTTGACATGATTACTTTATTGTTTTACACTCCTTTAATAATTCAAAGTAGCTTAGTATATTACTAATGTCAGCTTCGCTGATATTCTTATTGGCCGGTATCTCTTCTATCAGTTTTGACACTTCCTGTAGTTTTACCTTCCGAACCTGGTCTGTCATTCCCTTTATTACCTTCTTGAGTTCTGTTTTGATTACTTTTATTTGAGTATTACAGTACTCTTTCAAGTTACTTGAAGTGGAAATATTGTTGATATACTCCTTTAAAAGATTCTTTTGATCATCGTTCAAGTCCCCGTACCTTTCGTTGAACTTATTCAGTGTCATTCTGTAAACAAGAGCTCTTGTACCTTTATCTGATTTTGAGAATTCTTCTATTAAACTGCTGTTTGAGGCTTCTTTTTTAGAAGTTATATGCTCAAGAATAGTTCCTTTGCACTTTGCGTATGTTTCTATATCTATATTAGAAGCTGAATGCATTTCTAAAAGATTGTAAACTGAAGCAAGTACAGTGTAATCATCCACTTTAGCCTTAAAAAACTCTTCTAAATCGTAGTTCTTTTTTATCTCAGCAATCAAATTATACTTATCCCGTTTTAGCTTATTTTTAGGTAATTTCTTGTAAGACTCTAAACAAGCATCAATAAGTACCTCTGCTTTTGCATCTGGAAGATTCCTAGCTTTAGTGATAGTATTGTAGATTTGATATTCCCTGAATATATCTGTGTTGTTGAAATACTCCCTGAGTATGGCAACCGAACTTGAATCCTCCTTTTTAGTTAAGGTATCCGTTGTGAACTGTCTTACTAACAATTCAAAAAGAAGTCCTGTATTACGTAGTTTGTTATGCTTAGATGCCAAGGCTTTAAAGTTTAGCTATAATAATAAATATCAATTAGTCTTTGTCTAGTAAATTACCCTCATCTAATACAGATAAATCCTTAGGTTTCTCACTTTCAAATAGTTGGATTTTTTTACCAGGTTTGATTTTCTCTAAATCAGATTTCTTCAAACCTTCATTATATATACCTTTTCTAGGATTAGGTTTTAGGCTATCTTTCTTGTATTTGTCACGCATCTCTTTCTTTCCGAATGGATCTCTTCCAGCAAAAGAGCTATCTGTGCCGTAAGAAGAAGCGTGTAATACCGGTCTGCCTATAGTCTTTTTCTCATCATATCCATCTGGTACGCTTTCTGGGCCTGAAGCATTGTTTTTGTAAATAGATGCCAGGTCATGTGGTGTTCCATAAGATACTCCGGATAAAGCTGGGTCATTACCTTCCTGCTCAATCTGAGTGTATCTGAATTTACGTTTAACATCTTCAGCTATCAGATCACGCTCCCTATTGATTTGGTCTTCACTCATTTGGAATATATTGTCGTACACCCAATCGGTTGATAACAAATTCTTTTCTTGCATTTGATTGGCTAAATCAACCTTTTCTTTTAGTAAAGCTATACGTTCTTGCTCATGTAGAATAGAGGGCCTAGCTAAGGTTAAGTCAAAATTAGCTAAGTCAGCATCTTCATAACCCAATAAGGTAAGGTGCACCTGTGCTATCTTGTTCAATTGAGTGATAGCCATCCTTTGTATGTACTCTATGGACTTACTAAAAGTCAGAGATAAACCGGATAAAGTGGAGTTTTTTATAACAACCCCTGCACTTGTAAGGAAATTGTGGTTTTCATTTTTATCATAGACTTCCATGTTGTAAGTGTCCGAAGTGTAGTCAAGAAACTCGACTGAAACTACTTTATGGTTATATGTTTTTCCTACATAGTTTGTAAGAGGTTCACCTAGTATTTTTTCAAGCCTCTTTACAGCTAACTTACCACAATTTGTTTTTATTTTAAAATCCTCTAGAGAGTTACATCCTTGTAGCTTTTCTATAAGAGCCTCTTTTCTAAGTATGGTTTCTCTTCCTTTTACAAAGCCAAAGTGTTCATTTAAAAACTCAGCCATATTTACACCTGCTATATCAAAAGCTTCTTGAAATATAGTCATATTATACCCCATTTTTGGAGCTAATTTATATCTAGTATTTATTTCTGATTTATCCCCTTTATAACTATTAATAAAATCAACTACAGATTGTATACTTGGCCTTTCTATCCATTTATAACTGTTACTCCCTCTATTAAAATCTGGATTAGACTCTATCCACTTTCTTTGACCTTCTCTTAGCTTAGCTTCACGTGCAGGAAAAGTTCTATTTGCTACAGATCTTAATTTTTCTCTTGTACTGTCTGTAACTTTTTCTATAGCTATCTTACTTTTTTCTTCGAAAGATAAAGATAGCCAAACATTCCTTAATCTGTTTTTAGATTCAGGATCTTTTTCGCACTGTTTAGCCATATTTTCTTTACCAATTTGAGAGGCTTTCTTCCTATACTCTTCTCCTTGTTTAGTAGCCTTAGCCTTCTCTTTAGCACTATTTGACCATATACCTTTTTCTGCATTAGCTACATGTATAGCAGAGTGTTCTCTGTAAGTACATCTTTGTAAGTTGTCAGGTTGATTATTATACCTATTGTAATCTTTATGATGTACTACAATTAAATCATCCCTTTTAAATTTGCCTTCTTCATTAAAACCATTATTCTCTAATTTATCATTAAAATATTCATCTACCATCTTGTGTGTCAATACCCACTTTTCTATATTTGGTTGATAAACATGCTCGTAATCATTTTGATTATTTCTTAATTTTTCAAACTTACGATAAACTGCTTGAAGAGAGTCCCCTTCTTTCAACTCTTGTGCCTCTACCCTTTCCCCACCTCTTCTTACAAATCCGTGGTCTGGTGTAGTTATAAGACTTTCTCCATTATCTAAAGTTACTTTTACTAATTTAGCATTTAACCTTGTCTTTTCAGCTTTTACTACTTTACCGGGTATAATTGCATTTGTTTCTTTATCATAAGAGTAAACCCATAAATTAGGATTACCTTCTGATTCAAATAAATCAGCTATCTCTTTTATAGTTTTTTCTGTACCATTTAGTAAAGGTATCTTTGTATCCGGATGTAAACATTTTCCGTTTAATTCATCAGAATAATTAAGAAATGCCTTAGGTACTTTAAGTGCTGAAAACATCTTATTGATGAAATAGTTCATATCATCCATACCTGTGTACTCAAGGCCTTTAGCTGTATCAATTCTAGTTAGATTATCTCCACTACGTACGGGAATGTGAAAGTCTTCTAACAAATTCATCATGTTGAACTTGTAGTTGAATTGCCCAGTTTTGTGATCAAATAATGGTGTACGTTTTTGATTAGATATGTGCTTCTGCATCATAGCATCCACCTCATTTGGAGGAAGATTTCCTACATTGTAGTAGAATACCCTTTTCTCAGCAGATTTAGTTACACGATGGGTTACTGCAGCATCCTCCATCATGGTATATGCCTTGAATAATTTACGTCCATTTTCGAGCCAACTTTTACCATAAGGAAGGAAATTACTGTCCTTCATCAGCCTAAAATGAGCTATCTCATAGTTTTCGTAAATCCTATGATTACGAGATTGGTTAATCGAGCTTATACCCCCCATAATTGCTCCTGGGTCCTGTACAAACCTAACATACTCTCCGTTATTAGCGTCTAGGCCTTCTTCCCTTACCATTTCGTATGGGGATAGGGACTTTACCCCATAAACTCCAAACTGGTCTGATAGACGCAATAAAAGAAAAAAATCACCATACTTACAATATGACCTTATCCACATTGGTAAATTGAATTCAACATTCAATACGTTGTAAAAAAGATTGTATAATTCATCTTGTACGTTCTCAGAGGATGACCTGACAGATAGCATTTCATTATTCATCTCATTAGGTTGAGTAGCCTCTTCACATAGTATGTCTAAAGCGGGTCCAACTAATGCATCTAAGTCCATTGCTTCGTAGTCTAGGTATAGTTGTGCTCTTGTTATCTGCATCCCATAGCCTATACCTGGCTCTATTAGAGAACTATTAGAGTACAGTCTGGTATATCTATTTGCAAGCGTATTTTGTTGTAAATTTCCAAATGCTTGTATGTTATTGAAATCAGATACTTTCAAGAACTTACCTCCTGCCCTTTTAATTATAGTATCGGTAGTAAACTTCTGTTTTAGTTGTGCAAATAAAGCTTTATTAGCCATGTTATGTTCTTTTGTATTGTTATAAATATAATTTAACTACCAAGTACCCAAGAATAATCTTCCATTTCACCCGTTACAGGATTTGGCATTAGGTAATTACTTGCCCTCCTATCTATATTGCTACGTATAACAGTCTGAGGTGTTGTTGATTTTATAGATCCAAGACATGCTCTTTGCATATCTGTACTGTTTGATGCGTAGGCTAATGCGGTACCTCTCAGGTAAGTTCCTATTGCTAATGGAATCAACAAGTCATCGTTAGCCCCAGATTTAGCTACAGGTTTAGGACCTTTCCAAACAAATGCCCTCATTTCAGCATAAGCCCTTTTAGACCTTATTTTTATAGATTTTTCTTCTACAGCATTCTTGAATGATTGCAGCATGGGAATCCTAGTGGAGGTTGATGTGGTAAATCCAGGGGTCATCTTGTCTTCATCCATGTATTTGTTTAAATATTGACTAACATTGGTTGTATCACCCTTTAACGACTTGTATACATTCCTGTATCCAGAATCAGTAACGTAACTGCAGGTGGTATTACCTATGCCTGTATTTTCCGCTATAAGTAGTGCATTATTATACTCTATGCATACCGATACAGCGAAATTTGCCAGTTCCTTAGGTCCCATATCCCCCATATATTCACCTATTTGGTCTCCATTTAATAAATCTATTATCTGCATGGTGGAATAATCTAACCCATCACCTCTGGAGGTATCTAGTATAACCGCACAGTTGGCTACTTCTTCTGGGAATTTCCATATCCAGAATGCATTATCCCTTCCTCTTGCCTGTACAGGCTCTTCTAAATTGGCTTTTACCCAATCTAAATCTTCTGGCTCAAAGAATGTGTTACCTGAGCTAATCATCTCGGCGTCACATTCTTGTTTTGCAAGACGTTTACCAAGCTCTTGATCTTGTTTATCTCTCCACTCCTGTGTATGCTCTGGGTGAACTCTCCAGTCTAACTTTATGGGCAGGTATTCATTATTACCTAGCTCTGCTTTTGAGTATAAATCTGCGAATTTATTCTCTGTACCTTCTGGGGTTGATAATACTATACACTTACCTCCTGTAGCTAGTGTTTGTTGAGCTGCTGCATAAGTCTCCTCTGCGTCTTCCACGAATGCAAACTCATCATAAATAAGAAAAGAGGCTGTCTTACCTCTAGCAGAGTTCTTAGCTCCGGATATTACCTCAATCTTTGATCCGTTAGATGATACTACTTTCTTTTGGTTTTCTTCTTTGGTAGTTGAATTGGATAATTCAATCATCCATTTAGGTAACTCCTCAAAAGCAAACTTAAATTTATCCATTACGGCTTTAGCCATATTGGTAGTTGGAGCCATACAGAGTATGGAGGAGTCATTTTTAAATAGAAATAGCCAAAGTGCGTATGCTGAAGCTAAAGTGGTAACACCTAGCTGACGGCTTTTAAGGATAATGATGCGGTCCCTGGTGTGCATCAGATGTAAAAGCTTCCTTTGGAAAGGGTATAATTGGAATTTACTTCTACCTCCGGACGTGGTCTGAATCCACACATAGGTTAATATGAAGTATTCAGGGGATTCCATACACTTTTTGTACTCTGATAAAGCTAGTTCTTTCAGGTTTATAGGTCTGGCTGCTGGTGTATTAGGTGTTTCTGGTTTTTTGTTAACTGCTTTTGCCAATTGGTTCTTTTTTCTTTTGATATTTTTCTCTAGCCTTAGCGTCTATTACAGCTTTGTTCCGTGTGTAATAACGCTTGGTAGCTTCGTTTTTAGCTTCTTTTACCTGCTCTTCGGTTGTATATTTTTTAGTCCTTCCCATTACCTACAATTCAAAATTGTTTATATGTTGAAGGGCTCCGTTATCTATGTAATAGCAAGAATGGGCTTCTACTTTTGCTTTTTCTTTGCCTTTCTTAGCTACTTTTTTATTAAACCATTTTTCAGTTCTTTGCTTGCTTATGTTACTTGGTATCTCTATGTACTGACCTTCAAATTCTCCTTCACGAGCTGCTACACACTGTTCAAGAAATTCAGATTTATGGTATAAAGTTGAGGCTGTTACTAAACATCCTTTTGGTTTCAATTTCTCTTTTAATCTTTCTTGTGTTTCTCTTAAAGTTGTCACAAAATCTGCGTTTTCTATTATAGCTAGGTCTATTTCATCTTCTGGTATTTCTTCGGATGGGTCTATTATGTACAACTTAGAACCGTTTTTTAGCTCAATATAGAATGGGGTCTGTGATTCAACAATTACAAAGATAGGCAATTTATTGAAAGAATACATTAGTAGGTCAATAAATTCTTTGGCTATTATCTTGCTAACACTTGTTACTACTATTTTTGTGTTCGGTCTGAATACCATCATCCAGGCAGAGTATGATGTAAGCATGGTAGTTACACCTACCTTCCGAGCAGAGTTGATGAGTATTTCCTTTGTCTTCGGGATTAATCTAGTGATCTGCCATTGGTATTTTTTAGGAATTATCAATTCAATCCTGTGGCCATAACTCATCACTTTCCATTCATTCAGAAAGAAATCTTCAAATGAGGATGAATATTTTTGATAAAGGCTTTGACTCATAACTTTACTTTCCAGTAGGTTCCTACACCGTACACAATCTTACCTGTTATATCTACCCCTGCTTTTACCTGGAATAATCTGTCAGATTTGGTCTTGTAGATAAGTCCGGCCTCTGCTGAATTTACTAATGAAGGAAGGTTACCATTAAGTGCTCCTCCTACATACAGTTGATTCTTAGGTATACAAGGTTCTTTTATGGTTATGGTGTTGGTAATTGTTGGGTATTTGAAATTTAATATATATCCTACCCCTTTTATTTTATTCTTGAATATGGTATCCATGATGTATACCTTGGAACTATCAAATTTGATAGAGTCTTTGTATATGTTCTCTGCTAAGAACATGTCTCTTAGAGATTCAAATTGAGTTCTTAGTTTACTGTAGTTTGTGTCTGGTATAAAAAAAGTATCCTTTGATTTAACCACATAAGGAATTGTCTTTGTAATAGTTGGACTTGAGCCTTTTATGGTGTCTCTATGAGCCAACCATTGGGTGTCTCGTACTATTGTTACGGTTGGTCCTGGTATTGTAATGTTTCCACAACGTTGTAGAAGCATGACAAATAGTAAAACTAAGCATATGATGCTTAATAGGTTTTGTTTTATGTAATTCATAATGTTAGAGATAGGGGGAATTACCCTACACTAATAAATATCAAGATAAATATCATTAGACTATTTTCCAGACTTTAGCTTCTCAGTATAGCCTCTCATAAGAGTATTCCCCATTAGATAAGCTTCATCTTCCATTTCTTTTAAGTGTTCGGAACCTTTTGTGTAATCGTCTGATACCCCACCTATCTTATCCTCAGCTAAGTCTCCTCTGTGCCCTTGCAATACATGAATAAATTCATGTGAACAAGTTCTTAAACAGTCTTTAGGAGAACGCCCATTTGTGAATATAACTACAACGTTTTGTTCAGGGTCATAGTAACCTGTTTTATCCAGTATATCGTCTGGGTTATTCTCATTTGAGAATATGATTTGAGGATAAGGTTTAAGATTAAACCCTTGTTGTCTGAAATAAAGAACAAGTCCTGCTATATGTTGCTTAAGTGATTGGAGTTGGGATGGTGTCATCATTAGCTTTCTGTTTCTGGTTCTTTTGGATTAGGGCCGGCTGGTGCCTCTTCAGTAGGAGTTCCCCCCTTTTCTATTGCTTGTGTTTCTAAGTCTGGATTCTTGGTGTCTATTGGGTTTTGTCTTAAGGCTATACCTATTTGGTCTAGGCATTGTTCATACTGGGAACCTACTCCTAAATCGTATATTTTACCTAGAACTCTAGCTCTGAAGTAATCTGATGGAGTGTAGTTCTTAGGGTTGCTTACCATACTTGGTGTGGGATCATATTTCAAATCCATGTAATTGGAGTTCTTGAATATGATACGGAAGGTGGTAGGTCTTTTTTGTATGACTTTGATATCAGTAACGATATCTTTTATTTCTTTGTCGGTAATTGGACTAGGTTCTTTTTGAGATGTAAGAGTACGCATTAGAGTATACCTCAACTTAGGTGATTTAGACAAAACCTTGTCCATATCAGATTCTTCTGCCTCTTGTGATTGTATATCTGCCTCCGCTATATATTTACGGAAATTTTGAAAAGTAAAGTCTGGCACTATATTAAAATTTTGGTAGTTTTTGGATATCCTTCTGGAGGTAATATATTAAGTCCACAAGCTGTTGAATATGGTCTATTTGCTCTTCAGATAGTATATGTTTTTTATTTACCCATACAAGACTTACCATACCTTCGTATACGGTACCTCCTATCTTGAAGTCATATGACATTGCAATCTGGTATCTCTCCATCATTCTTTTGTCATCTCCGTCTAATTCGTCTGTTTCGATAACTGCGTAACCTTCTTGTGATTTGTCTACTTTATCTAGGATAGTTCTGAAATAACCTGCCGGTATGTTTTGGAATGTGTCTATAAGTGGTGCTACAATTCCATCTGTTTTCTCTTCAATCATCGAAACAAAATTCATTGAAAACCCGAAATGTGTTTTAGTTCCGTTATGATATGCATACAAGCAAGCTCTGGAACATTCTGTATAACCTTGTAATTGTATTAAGATTTCTTTTATCTTCTTTTGAATGTCGTTATTGTGCTGTAACGACTTGTCTATTTGTTGATTTTTCCTCTCCTCTTCTTTTCTTAGTCTTCGTCTTGCTACTGATTTCTCTACTGCATCTTTTATATAAACCCCTAGAACTGTTACTATACTTGTAAATGCTGCTATTATTAAGTTAGTTGAGTTGTACTGAACTTGGAGGATTATTTCGTTAATCATCATGAGTTATATGTGCAGTTTAGTTACTTTTATTTTAAGGTTATCGGTTCCTTTTATTAATCTATGGAAAATATCTCTCTTAATAAATATAGGTTTGTCTATAATGGCAGGTAACTCGTCATCTATTTGAATCTTCCAATCTGTGGTGTGTAGTGGTTCAACTATACGATCTTCTCTGTCTCTGTGCCAGACCAGCTCTTCTTCAGGTACTTCTTGGGAAAATTCTCTAATATAATAGTCTTGTTCTTTCAGTTCGGTAAATGGATATTGCATTGTGCAAAAATAAGTATTAATTCGGATATTTTCCGAATTATTGATAATGGATTATCATTTTTTCTAGTAAATTTGATAATGATTAAATTACACCACCCCTTTTAGCGAGGTCTCCTTCGCTGTTAAAAGTATCTAGAATTCAATCTGATTAAGGTTTTTGAATAATATTTTGTCGCAAATTTATACTATAATTGAGACAAAAAAGAAACCCCCTATTGTGAGTAGGAGGCTTACCTAGGTTCAGAAACCTAGTATTTTTTGCGGCCCGGTACGTCTACCAAGTCGGCTTTTTTGTTACCAGAGGTAACATAACTAACAAATGATTTGTTAGCGGGGCTTTACGCCCAAAATGCAGACTTTCTAGAGTTGCATTCGGGGAAGCAGTTTACTCCAAATGGAAGGATTCACACAAGTTAACCTAGAATCTGTATCTAGGTGCAAAGACTTACGGTATCTATACCTACTAGTAATAAAATCGCTACCAGTATCCTGGGATACTTCCTCCTTTACCTGCCGACTTGCCTCCTAGATTCAGAAGTCTAGCATAGCGAGTGAGATGACAGCTCCAGTATCCTGGTTTAGTCTTGTCTTTCTTTGCTGGGCAGTTCATTCTGTCTGAAAAAGCTTTACGAGCTTTAGGGTCTGTTATCTTAGAAGATAGACCTCCATGCTTGTCTCCAAATGTAACCTTAATTACCTTACCGGTTTTAGGGTTGTGTGTAAAGACTACATACTTTTTACCTGAACCTGAATTACGCCTAGGGTGATTCAACTGGACACTCTTTCCATGGAACTCGGCTTCCATCAATAGGTAATCCTCAGTAAGGGGATAATCTAAAGGAACTCTTATACCATTGTATTCACCAAACTCACCTAAGTCTGTTTCTGTTAAAATCTCTGTGTCAATCGTGTCAAGGACAATGTTACCTTCTTGAAGAAGTTCTCTAGCCTCACGGAACAAATGATAAAAGCTATTAGAGCCTGGGCGATAAATCGATTCATTTAATGGTGTTTGTGTTTTTATATGGTATTGGAGACCTTCAGATAAGGTTGACATATCGGAGGCCTCCATTAGGATTTGTTTACCCATAATTATTTCCTCTTAATGTTCTTCCACATTGCGCTCGCAGCCACGCGTTTGCCAGCTTCTTCCGATCCATATTCTTTAGCAGCTTTATCAGCTAGCTTCTCAAACCCTTTCCCTTTCTTGCCTATATCTTCGCCTTTTTCAGCTTTCTTTACAACAGCTGATTTTTGTTTCTTGGTGAGACCGGCAGAAGGTTTCTTTTTCTTTGCTTCTCCTACCACTCCGATATTATCGTAAGAATTAGGCTCTTCGGTATACATTCCTTCGTCTTCATATTGATCCATGTATGGGTCTTTCTCTGCTTTGAAGTATGTAGTGACTTCTTCAATATTATCACATGCAACGTTTAAATGTTGGAATGCCCAAGCTGGCCAATCGTGACCTTCCATTACTTGCATCTTTAAGAATTCTACATTTTCACAGATAGAATCAAGTTCACCTGCAACCATGTGTAACTCTTGAGGATCTTGTTCTTCTTCGTACTCTCCTACAGTAGCCATCATTTTAGACTCATAGAGGGCTTTTAGGTCTTTGGTAGTGATAAGTACTGACTTACTATTTAAAGTGTCTAGAGCCTCGTCTAATGAGGTATTATTAGTACTTCTAAGTTCTCCTGATTTAGATAAGGTGTATATTGTCTCGTTTAATGGTTCGTAAGGAGGTCTTTCTGATTTACGGTTTGCTTTAATGTCATTTACAGTTGGGGCTGCTGTTGCTCTATCTATTGCACTCAATAATTCACTACATAAATCCTCGACATCCCCATGTCCGTTTCTTTCAATCATACTTACCGTAGAGATAAATTTTTTAGCTATAGAGCTTCTGACAGAAAATTCAAATGTAATACCTTCAGGAGAAGACTTACAGTATTTTTGACTGAATATCTCTGGGTCATCTGTAAATGCTGAGCTCGTACCTGTCTTTATGAACTCTTTGTAACCTAATGAATTTTTAGGTATTGTTACCTTGAATGTATTACCTGAAGATTCATCTTTTATTTGCATACCCTCTTTAAGTACAGATTTACCTTCATTAATAAAGCTTTTTCTAAATTTGTTTGCGATTTGATCCGCTTCTTTAATCATTGTTTTTGTTTTTTATTTGTTAGGATTTAGTTTGAGTCCACCAGTTACATAAATACTTTTCAGGCTCAGTAGGTATAACCCCTGAACCATTATACTCTATGAAGTATTTACCTTCACATTCTCCTTTATCGGCATTCCATTTTATGCAGTTAGCACAATTGGCACCTCCGTAAGGTACTTCTCTTGCAGCTTTGTATCCAGGAGGATAAACTGCGTTTCCTTCTAGGATTAAGTTAATTAGTTTCATTTATTCTATTTTCAAGTTCGGTAAGCTCTTTGTCCATTTGTTTAATTATATGGTCATTACTATTGTTACCAGTCCAGTTTTGTTTCTCACCTGTTTCTGTGTAAATACCTCTGTCCATTCCATTTAGTTCCTTCATAAACGCCCTTGCATCTTTTGTGAATGTAATTGCATTTTCGGTCATTATCCTTTGGGCGTACTCTTCGTACTTACCTTCTGCTCTTAATTTGGTTTCTAAGGATAATTGGCAGGAGAAGCAGTGCTCAAATAAACTGTAAAATTTAGAGTCGAGCTTGTGCTTCATACTGTTCTTGCATGAAGGGCATACTAATGGTGCAAATAACGCTTTCTTAACTGAGCTGTATTTCGTATTGGTCTGCCTGATACCATCTTTTATAGTCCATTCTTTACCATCCTCAATCCAGGTGTCACCTTCTTTGTATTCGGTAAAGCTTTTCTCGTACCCTACTTGGGTACCTGTTGATTGGGTTGCATTTCCTGAAAACAAATTACGAAGACGTTTTACATCTTTGCTTCTAAACTCTTTTAATAACGCGTTATCTGCCATAATTATTTTACTCCGAATTTTTCGTATAATCCTTGTAGGTATCCTACATTAATCACATTTCCGTTATTACCGTCTACCTCTTCCCTTAACATGTCAAATACCTTTTGAACAGATAATTTAGATAATTCAGGTGGGATATACTTCATGAATTCCTTCATGTTTTCATCTATCACGGACTGCATCATTTCACCCCTGATACCGTAGTTGTACTCAGGGATAAGTATTATCTCGTAATTATGAAACTTCCTGAATTTGTTTTGGAACTCATGACTCTTAGCTACCTTTTCTGGTATAGCTATAATAAATGGTTCTTCAACATTACTCTCAAGAATTTTATATATGTAGTGTCTAGGGGAATCCTCTCCGGATAATTGAGTCTTGACTATATCTCCGTTAGTTTCGTGGATATATAAATCAAAGATTTGCTGATTGACCTTTGCAGGCACTAAAGCATTTTTCTCTTCTCCTATAACAATGACCACTTCACTTATCTCAGATTGCTTTCTACCTAACCAGTAGGCAATTTGCAAATCCTTTTCAGTTGGTGGACAAAAGTATCCAGGTAGGTAGCATCTTTTTAATAATGAAGGCATATACTATAAATATCAATTAATCCTTTAGTAAGGTTACTGTATAAGAAGAATTACTTGTTTTAGTAGGGGCTGTAATTGTGATGTTTTCCAATAGCTCACCTGTAGCAGGGTCTGGAATACTTACAATCATGAAGTCACTGATTGATTTCAAGAATTCCTCCCTCTTTTTAATCTCCTTGTCAAGCTCCTTTTTTCTGGCTGATAAGCTGTTGTATAGTGGGTCTCCAGAAGATGCGTAGTCATACTTAGTACCTGTCTCAGCCAACTTAAACTTAGTGCCTTTTGGTGTAATGAATTCTTTCTTTCCTTCTGCGTTTAGCACTATCTCTTCGCAGATTAGACCTGTCATAGAAGTATTACCAGACTCATCTACCATATCTTTAAGTTCTGCATGTACTTTGCTCATTAAAGCAAATGCTTCTATGGCAGTTACAGCTGATACTCTACCTTCAGTCACGTCTTCAAATACCTTATGTGCTATCGCTTTAGCGGAGCTATCAGATACTACTAGGGCGTTTGAATTAACTTTTACTTTGTCTAACTCGAATTTTAACTTAGTATTCATAATTGTTCTTTTTAAGTTTATTGTAAATTTTTGCTATTGTACCAGAATCAGTTTCATCATATGTGATAAACTCTCCTCCATTAACTAGGTAGTACTTCCAAGTTTTTAATACGTAGTATATGCCAAATACCAGTAATATACCTAGTACTAATGGACTGGAAATTACCCTTAAGACAATCTTACCTTTTATCATAATTTATAATTGTTTAAGTAGTGTAATGTCTTCATGATCCTGATGTACTCATTCTTATCCTCAGAGGTGCAGTCAGGGTTATTGATTATACCAACGTACTTCTTCATCTGTGAGTTATAGTAATCTACCTCTGCTAGTATTAAAGCTGCTATGTATACCTTATCAAAGGGTTCTTCAACCTCAACACAATGCATAGGTATTACCTTGGTCCATTTACCGAACTTAAGTGTGTAAGCCTTTTTTCTTTCTAGATTGTAGTACCTCATACGGTATTTACCGTTTGGGTCTTTAAATCTTTCGTTTATAATGACGTTCATAATTGCTTACAATTTACTTAGTTCTTCATACCCCATTACCTCATCTTCTACATGATTGTATATTACTTTACATACTATTGCATCTTCAAACTCGTATATACCACAAGTATCACATGCATTTTCTTCTGTGTCATACAGTTCTATATTACCATGTTCATCTTTCATAAAGTCGCTGAATAGTAAATCTTTTACTATAAAGTACTTCCCTACTGATTGTTTATTTATCATATCTTGTTTATTCTATTTCCTCTATAGGATATTGTTCTGAATTTCTAATTACATCACCTAAGGCATACACTACATGCATCTTTGCAAATTCAGTCATTAATTTCTTAATATCCTCCAACTCAGTTGGAACGCTAGACCAACTTTTTAATATAAATTCTTCTGCAGATAATATTTTGTCTTTCATAATCATCATATCTTGTTTATTTTCATCTTCATCAACTTACTCGTTGTCAGTGGACTTACCTGTTGTATCAGCTTTGTAAAGTCCTCAAACGTCATAGACCCTGGGTCTTTCTCGTCTAATTCAACTAGATACACTGTCTTGCCCATTTCCATCAATAGCTGACAATTAACTAATGATTCCTTCAATGCGTCTGAATCTAGGCAAAGATACACCTTTTTTGATTTGCAGGTCAATAATTTTTTCATTAACTCGGGTTGTATAACCTTACCCAATAGCGGTATACAGTTACGCTTAATAGTAAACATATCAAATACACCTTCACAAAGTACAATAGGCTTAGACCAGTTAATCATTGACTCAAAAGGGATAATATCCCTAGAGCATTCTGGAAATTCATACTTGACGAAGGTCTCATCAGATAGTGCTCTACCTATCAGGTAATTAACCTTCATAGATTTATCGTAAGATGGAATGACAATACGGTTACGGTACCGGCCTTCTTCACAGTATCCTATGTTCCATTTAATGATGTCATCTTCACGTACATTACGCTTCTTAACATAAGCTTTAGCATGACGAAGCTTAAGATCATGTTTAGGTAGTTTGCCTTGTACAGATTTGAATTCGGCTGGGAGCTGGCCTGAAAATACACCTTTTACCTCTTTGGGTTTATGTATAGAGGTATCTGTGTATTTTAGTATTTCTTTGAGTTCATTGAACCGTTGTTCTGTAGCCCCTATCTTTTTAAGTAGGTTGTAAATAGACTTACCTTTCTCACCACAAGACCAGCAGTGGTAGATGTTGACAGGTTTTCCATCTTCTATTATGGTTTCCATATCAACCTCTAGTTTCTTCTGACCGGCAATTCTAGAAGGCCTGTTTGCACAGCCTACAAATGGGCATAGGTATTTTCTGTTTGATGAAGAGGAACCGGTACCTGTGCCTAATACTGAATCAAGAAAGGGAATTAGACTACTCATTAACTTTTATTTACCCTGCGAAGGTAAGTAAATTTAATTTGTCAAAAAATTATTTTTTGAAGGTTTTTAATATCATGTAAATATCTTTCAAATCCTTTAAACTAATTATGTGAAATGCATTCAAATCTTTAACTGAGTCTTTAATTTCTTCATCAAATAACTTCTTCCAAATATCGTACATTTTTTTATACTGTGGATTTTTACTCACAAACCTTTTAAACTCAGCGTTATTTACATGTTTGTACTCATTCGCTGGTGTTACTTTATCATAATCAATATTTCCTTCTTTATCCATTACTTGTTCAGCTTCACGATAAACACGTTCTATATCCTCAACAGTTTGTGTGTCATAAAAACCTAGTAATTTATTCATTAGAAATACAGACGGAGTGAATGTTATGTCTTTTTCAAATACTGGTAATATTAACTCTTCAAATTTTTCTAGCTTTAATTTGGATATCTCCCTTTTTTTCAGTGTAACTAAGTCTTCTGATACAGCTAAACGTATTTTATCTAAATTCTTTAGAAATTCTGTTTGGTCCTTATTATCAACAAAATTATTAAATCCTTCACCATCAAATTTTCCATTGGGGTCTGTAAATCTATCTTGTTCCTTATTCCAGTCAAATTTATTTTTATAGTATTTACCATAGTTGTATTCAAACTGTTTAAGCAAGTCTTTTGGAAATTTATTAAAATCTACTAAATTACCTTTCTGTTTTTCTAACTCACCCTTAGCGTTTACTTGTAATGACTCAGCGAGAATTGTTTTTAGTAATTGTTTAAATAAGTCTGCCATTTTATTATGATATTTTAGCATATTGCCCTTCAGACTCATCTATCCAAGCAATATCGTTTAATTTGACAATTTTCGAATACAATTTATTATTTTTTCCACCAGCATAATCTTGTGCATTCATTTTAGATGGTGATACGAAAACACCATTTTTAATTGGGTAGCTTGAATACACTAATATCTCTCCTTTAGATAATGCTTCTTCCATATCTTTAACCGTAAAATCAGGATACATATTACCCTCTACTTTTGCATTTTCAAATGCTTCACGAGCTGTTTTAATATCCGAAAGATTTCTAATCCATGTGTTATAACTATTTGGTGCTGGATTAGAATTATTTATCAACTCTAATTGTTTAGATTTTATACCAGTAGGTTCTCTTGAGTCCTCAAGTTTCTCCCTTAATATTATACTGAATATGTCTTTCATTGGTTATTTACTTTGTTTTACCCCAACTTTTACCTTTACCTGGGTCTTTGCATGCTGCCGGTGTAGGCCGGCATGAAGGATACTTAGACCTCTTTTCTCCATCTTGTCTTCCACAAGATTTACATTTTACTTTTCCGTTTTCCTTCTTACATGTATTGCAATCAACCCATCCTTTAGACTTGCCTGGTGCACCTTTTCTATTAAACCATTTGTGCAGTGATTCTTCCTCTTCTTTTATGTCGCTCCAGATATCTCCTTTACGGCATCTTACAATTGCTCCTGATCTATAAGCTGACGGCTTATCGTATTTTTGACGTGCAATACGTAGACATCTATCAGCTTTTTTCTCTTGTAGTATCTCCTTTAATAAATCAATCAACTCACTGTTAGACTGACATGAGTTACATTCTTTTAATTCAGATTTCTCCAGTAGAACTTTCTTTATTAGGTTGCTATGTAAGTCTTGCATGTTTTTACTGAATTAAATCCTTTCTGAAGAAGGTAGAATTTATGTTTGAGTTATAAGAATTGTCTGATTCTAAAACACCCTCCATGAATTGGTACTTTATTTCATAGTAAGTATTTTGTTTCTTCCCATATGTAAATATCAGAATTTCTCGAATGAATTGATTTTCACCATAAGTTTTAAGGTCTAGTAACAACTCTTCACTACTTCCCCAGTACTTCTGCCAATCTGATTCTTTCTTTACTAACTTCTTAGTTGCCTTCCGGCCAGGCTTCTTTAGTAAAGATTGTTCTTGAAGTTCTTTCTTACCTAGCTTTACATTTCGCTCGCTGAATAGTTGTTTCTTTCCTATATAGAACTTTCCTGTAGAGATACGAGTTATCTTGTATATAAAACCAAATGCACCCTCTGGTGCATCTGATATTGATTGTATGGTTGATTCTTTATACTTCCACATTTACCAGTCTAATTTTACATTTATGTTGAAATCTGTGTTTGCTGACATAGGTAGGGGTTGTCCAAACTTTGCTATGGCCATCAGTTGATTGTCTGGGCTATAGAGACCTACAGAGGTAATGTACGGCTGAAAGCTGCTACTTGTAGCAAAAGACTGTAAAGTGCCGTCACTACCTGAGACAAGTAAAGTCGGATTGTATGAATAGTTAAAATCATGTTGTTTTATTTTAAGCCTGTAAGTCTGTTCATATACAGTTAAGGTATTGTTAAATGAAAAAAATATATCATCTACTTCTGGGTCTATGAAATAACTCCCGTTTGTGATAACAACTAGCCCTTGACTGTAGAATACATTTCCTATATGAACATAATCCCCCACATCGTTTAGGTTAGGATCAAATATTGTAATATTACCATATCCGTCATCTGAACCTAGGTAGGTAGTTTCACCACCAATGTAAAGTGTAATACCAAAATTACTTGGTTTTATACCTTCTCCGTAGTAAGATCTAGGGAATGACAAAATTTGAACTTCATAACCTATGGATGAAACATCATAACTTATGTTTCTGTAATCCACATAAGAACTAGAAGGTTGTTGATATGAGGCTGATATATAGTTATTAGACTGTAATCTTTGCTGAACACCTGTTAAACTACCTGATATGTAGTTTGGATAGTATTGTTTTACAATTATGTTGTAGAAAGGGTCTCCTACTGATACATCATAAAACTGTACTCCGGGAGTTTCTAAATTCCCATAGTATGTTTTATTTGCAACGTAAGGCACAAGAGCTACGTCTGAATCTGATATATTCTTAAATGCGCTCAAGCTATGATTGTATTTTTACTCTAAGATTTAGAGTCTGAGTAAAGTTCTTTTTTAAAGGTGTGCTCAACTTTGCTACAGCCATTAATTCGTTTTGCATACTATACAACCCAATTGATGTGATGAATGTCTCAGGATTATTAACAAGTGTGGTATATATGATATTGCCATTTTTATCAATTACTGATGGGTTGGTTGTATAATTTAAGTCTGTGAAATTTACCTTCACATTAAAATACCTAGAAGTGATTGTTTCTAGACTGTTTAAAGAGAATGAATTACCTGAGTAAATAGCAGAGTACAACCTTGATGTATTTATATTGTATGTGGCATTATAAGATGTACTATTAGTACTGTCAATAACCAAACCAATACCTCCACCAACTCCTGGGGCTGCTGCAAGCGCAGACGGATTCAGGATAATAGTACTGATATTTGGTAAGAATATACCATACGAACCACTTACTGTTTGTACATCATTACCGTTGTAAGATGCACCATTTGATCCACTTACAATCAAGAATACTTCGTTACTTCCTACAAAAGATTCAACAGTAACATCATTACTATTATCGGTTAGTTGAATAGTACCTGAGGGTCCTGTCAGTGTCAGATTCAAAGACCCAGGTTGTAATGCTTCTTTATATTGAGCACGAGAAACTGTTAGTACAAATATATCTGTAGAAGATGCATTACTTGTCCCAAAAGTAAATGGCTCCTGACTACTTGCTTGTCCATATACCAAACTTGAATACTGACCATATATATCGGATGTAGGTGATTTACCACCTACATTCGTATTATATGCAGGAGACCCATATCCGTTTAAATTACCATAGGCTATTGCAAATTGTAGAGATGACCCTACTGCTGATATAGGTAAATTATATACATTTAAGTATGAAAGCCCTTGAGGTGAATTTGCTTGAACAGATGATGTGTACATTGCTGCCTGAGTCAATGTATTGGTATTATTTGACCATAATGGGGATACTATTGATTCTTGGACTATAACAGAATCATTTGTGCCAAAGGATATGTAAGACATATTTTATTAAGTTGTTTTAGTGATTGTTAAAGGTACTCTAATTGATGCTCCACTGTTTCTTCCTACTATATATATTTGAGTGTACAGAGAAGTGCCTGATGTACCAAATAGTGTATTGATAGTAGTACCAGTAAGGTTAAATGTTGTACCTATTTGACTTGTACTAATATTAGTGGTTTGGATAGTGGTAATGGTTGATGTGCTCATTCCTGAAGTGTCAATACCTGTTCCGGTAAAAGTTGATAACAATCTACCATCACCTATTGTAACCAAATATCCATCTGGCTCTATAGTAGTATTTGAACCTAGGTAATTCAATGTTTGAGGTACAATAGCTATGGATGCACCTTGTTTCAAGGTTACAGTTACTGACCCAATAGATATCACAGGAAGAGTGGCCGTACCTTGTGGTAGGGTTACCAACTTGTACTTCATACACTGCGTATCATCTGGGAATGCCTCTAATATAGGTAGGTTTTGAATTGCCTCTCCGTAGAAAGCTGACCCAGAAGGGTGATTTACGTTGTAGAGTGTGTAGTCGACTTCATCATCAGCACAAGCAAATGATGTTATGTCGAAAGTCCCTTGGGATAAGTATTGACGCCCTTTTTTAGTTAGGATTGCATCAATGGTTACTGTTTGATTACTTAAATAAGCCATGTTGTAGTTTTGTAGTTATAAATATCGTGTTATTGTGGTAATAGGTTATTGGTTAAGGGTTGAATAATATTTGAGACATTATTTTCTATTGCAGGGTCTAGATATTCAGGTATTAAAACTGCTGATGATACTACACCAAGTTGCTTTTGTGATTCAATTATTACAGATGTTTCATCTGGCATTAGTCTTATTATTGCAAATGCAGAACTAGTGTCGGATACTACTGGTGCTCTATCTAATGTGGCTTGTAATTTTCTAGTTACGGTATCACCTACTGTAATTGGGGCAAGAACGCTCTTTACTATATATACTGGGTCCAATACATTTTCTATGGGAGATATTCTAACTAAATCCCCTTGTTGTATTGTAAATATATCTTCTACTGGTGAGTAGCTTGCTGTTATATACGATGTGAGTGCTCCTGTATTATATTGTGGACTAAATGTACTGTTATTGTATAAAAGAGATGATGTAACATCAAATATCAATGTGTCGTTATAACCTGTAGTATAGCTACTTGATATATAAAACATCGGTGCCCCTGATGCAATGCTTTGTGTTACAACTTGGTTAGTTTGACCTCTTGAATCTATTACTTGGAAATAACCACCTTGTGGTATGGTGAAATTTATTTGATGACTTCCTTGAAAGAAAAGTGATAAATCTAAGAAAAATACCCTGAGTCTTAATTTTTCACCTTGCTGAAGCTGTATTGTCTGGTCTAATTTTTGATTAAAAGTTATATAATTGTTATTAAGATGATCCCAAATATATATGTTACCTGGATATCCATAAGCTCCATTATCTAGTCCAGAGTAGTCCCCTGAAGGTGCTACAGGTATATTCCAGTCTCCTAGACTCGTACTAGCTGCATATCCCCAGCTACTCCCAGCATACTTTTCCACTACCCCTATTACTTTAAATGTACCATTACCTTCTTCAGGATGATTACCTGTATATTGTATAGGGATATATGCAGATACATAATAATCTGATGTTTCTGGAGCAGTAAATACTAATCTGCCTGTTTGGTCATTTGTATCGTATGTCACGTAACTATTTAGTCCACTAGATATAAATCCTCCTGCAGAGCTAGTGTTTGGTAAATGAAAGTAGCTTAGTTCATAGTAACCCTGTAGATAATCTGTACCTGTTGGTTGATATAAAGTTTGTTGATAGTAACCCCCATCATAACCTTTGTATAACCATGTTTGTGGTGTACCATAAGAAGTGTTTATCGTAGGGTACATAGAATTAAAATCGTATAATGATCCATATACTTGAGATAATCTACCATCTGTTACTTGTTGACCATTAACTATAAGTTGAACAGCATTGCTTGGGGGTTGTGGCTGTCCTAATGGTACGGGCTGTAAGGCAAAAGATAGATTAGTGTCAGCTCCATTAATTGTATACCAATTAACTGAATAATCCATTACTGCTTTAAATCCAACAGATGTTGTATAAGTCTGTACTGGTTTAGTAAATGTAAATGAAAGAGATTCATTGCTATCCCTGTACACTATAGGTTTAAAAGAATATCCTCCTAGATATATAGTAGAGGTTCCGTCTATAGAAAATTGATTAGAAGGGCTCAATGGGTTTGTGAGTGAAATAGTTATACTATCCCCTGACTTAAATGTGTTTTGGACCTCAAATAAATTTTTATTTGCCTGAGTCAATGTTGTAGTTGAACCAGATGCGTCCAAAAGATATTTTATACTAAAGGTTGTTTTATCTAAAAAATTATAATTGTTTACACTACCTTGTAAAGAATACCCAAACTTACCCGAATAGGTGTTTATATTAGGAAACGTACCCAATCCTGTGTCTCCTTGTGTATACTTATTAAGCTTTTGTACGCTAACCTTACTACCTATATATCTAGGAATACTCCACCTTTTATGATTATACTCGCTATCCTGTAAGGCAACAGGTTGTAGTATATTTGGATTATTTATATCCTGCTTCTTAGATACAGTTGATAAACGGTTGGTATACACATCATTATTAGTTACGTTAAAATCGCTATTTTTGAAAATAGCAGTACTAAAGCTTTGTGTATAAGATAGGTAGGGATTGTAATTACGAATCTCATAGTTATCATGTATATCTACATAAGATCCTGAAATATCCCCTGTCATAAAAGTCATCTCCTCATTGAATTGAGGGTATGATGTACCTGCTTTTATAGTATTATGTCCTACAGATGCGGTATACTGGACCAAGGACATGCTAGGCTGGTGCCTAGATATTTTGTTACGTTCAAGGATTGGTGACTTAATTGTTACGCCTGTGCTAAGGTTTGTTCTAGCAGGGGTAAAATCACCTATCATTTTGAATAGTGTATTATCTATTTGCCCTACTAAATTTATAAAGTCTTTGTAATCATATTTAGATATAAACTTCTGGTAATATTGATCATTTATTGTGACAATATCTGGATATACATTTAAACCTTGATAAGTTGGGTCTCCTATATATTGGTCTAAATCAAGTAAGCTACCATATTGAGATATGATATCTTTGTTTATTTCATTCTGAGGGGAGAAACTTACTTCAGCAAAGTGGGTATCTCTTGACCTATTTGTATCAGGTGCTTCTATCCTTAAAATAGGACTTAATACATTACTATTAGGGGTGTTATTGACTATACGAACTTTCTCTGTAACAGGGCTGTAATAGCCAGCTTGAGGAGTATTTGTGTAGGACAACTCATACTCTGATTGGTAGTTATTCTGATTGGGAAATCCTATAAATAAAAGGCTATTGTATGATGAGCTGTATTGTAAGGATTGTGTTGGTAATCCTCCATAACTACTGGTACTGTAATGAGCATAAGTGCCGTATAAGGATCCTCCTGATGCTGAATATACACTTCCTGATGTGTAGTATAATTTGAACTGTGGATGTACTGAGCCTACAGATGCAGTTTGATAGTGATTATAGGTCAACAAGTTGTTGCCTAAAGGGAATCTTGCTGCTAAATCGTTATAGGCACCATTTATATTATTTCCTTGAAAAGATTCATTACTTAACGTATGTGCATCAAATGCTGTTGATGATAAAGGTTCAGACCAATATCTAAGCTCTTGTATTCCTCCTATAAATGATGAACTGAATAAAGGTGTTACTACACCTGGGCCTCCAACTGACAAATATACTAATGATGATGTATTACCGTAATAGCTCCATGCTCTATTTAATGCGAGGTCAGAAGCAAGGTCATAGTTGATATTATTGTAGTTACCTATTGAAGTTTTAGCTGTATGACCTACTCTTCCTGATATACAATTTTGAACAGTTAGTGTGTATTTTTGACTACCTGATATTGATGATATGTAATCTTTATACTTTGTATTTGTTGTCAACAACACATTCCAGAATCCAGTTTCTCCATCACTACCTGTTGCATACATGGGTACAGAAAGAGAAGACGATACGTATCCACTTGACCCTGACATAATCAAAGTAAAGTTGGCAGACGGTATGCTTTGAGATACTATATAATTTAATGTAACTCCGAAGTTTGCTTTTGAACTTCCGCTTTGGTACACTTGTATCAACGATACGTTGGATGGTTGTGTATGTTTATCTGGTTTTACCCTAAACTCAATTGAACTTGGAACAAGGTCACTCGAACCGTACTTTAAATAGTTTTGGGTAAGTGGTGCCCAATAAGCTTGTACATAACTTCCTGTACTATTTGTCAAAGAATAGGAAAATCTGTCATATACATAGTCAGGTTTGGTAGATGTACTATCATCTCCTCCGTATTGTATAGGGGTTAATATAGTGTCAGGAATGCCATATACTGTTATTAAATTCTGGATACCTCTTGTAGTACCTTTGGATTTAAGTAAGTAGGGTAAATTATGATAAAGTCTTTTGTAAAGTTCTTTAGACTGATCTTGCCCACTAGTTAGTATTCCTGAGCCCGTAACTGTATAGCTCCCTGTTGGTGCCCCTAGTAGGTATTCAGATAAGTTTAGGTCTGAGTTGTTATTATATAGTTTTATACCATATGACCTCAATACATCATAAACCATATCTTTTGAGATGCCGGTATTCAGATTATTATCTGCTTTATGGATATCATTTATAGCTTTGATGTATATCCATATACTATCATAATGCTGCCCAAGCATATTTGTAAATAATAAGAATTGAGCATTTTTTGGGTCATCTACTATGAAACCAGGAGTACTGAATACTAAATTATCTTGGTTTTCTAAGTCATACAGAGATGCACTATATAACTGTCCGTAGGTCTGGTTATCTCCTAAAAAGGCTTGTGCTTGTGAAGATGTAACACTGTATAAAACACTACCACTTTTTGGCCATGCATATGTAGATGGGGAACTGTACAAGAAAGTCTCATACGGATCAAAGTTCTTTATTATGTTATTTGTAGATACTTGTATTGACTGTGCACTCCCACTAACAGATACATCCATTCCAGGTAATGATAATAACCTAGATACTGTAGATTCATTCTGTTGTATCTCAGTTAATTTGTAAACAAAGTTAACAAGTCTTTGAGCTGCAGATGAGAAATGTACGAAGTTTTTATAATTAGTGTAATCAACATTAATCCCTATAGAATTATCGTTAAGCTGATTAATTATTGCTTGATAATCCTGTAGTGTGGGTGTATTGTATATAGTTGATTGGTTAACATACGTCGATGCTAAACCTGATTGAGCATGCACATCTATATCAAAATTAGCCGAAGCTATCATAGGTATCGGTGCCGGAGTAAAATCAGGCGTAAGTACCACTTCAAATATGATAGGAGAAGCGAGCTCCTCTACTATCCATAAAGGGGCCTTTAAACCGAATTCAGTAGGTAAAGGTTGATATAGCTTTATTAATAGGGAGTAAGGATTAGTACTCTCATCTATGGCAATATTGACAGCATTAACTGCATTGTTATTGCCAAAGTTCAATAAAAAGTCCTTGAAATATGGAGAAGACTGTACCTGGTTAATGAAGTTAAGGGTATTGGTCTCTAAGGCTAAATTAGATACAATATTTGAGGATAGGCGTATTTCTGTTCGGTCAGTGCTTATCTCCGTTATGAAAAAGGTATACGAAGACAGATTGTATATCTGATGCCTGTATATCCTGTAATCAAGCTTAAAATCACCTACATTATAATTCCTACTGGTTAGGTAAGTACCTGGGTCAAATAAAATCTGGTTACTGGTATTATATCCTGTATCTGGTAAAGTGTACTCTGTAACATTGTAGTTAGAATCCAAAAGGATGTCGTCTTGCGTATAGATATGGCATTCCACATAATCCGTAGTAGGATTAAAATTACGTAAGAAACTTTGTGAAGGTATGAGTACTTGATCAATAGTATCATACTTATCTAAAGCTGGGTCTTTTATTTGGTTTATGGATACGACTGACAATTGATTCTATGAATTAGTTATGGTGTATAATTGTTGTTTCAGGGATACATTTTCATTACGGAGATTTTCCACTTCTTTAGTTAAATCTGCATAAGATATACCTAGATAGTCGCTACTTCTATTCACCAGTTCAAGATGAGAGTTAATAGACCCTGTGGCCGGTATGTCGTAGAATATGGTATTATAAGATATAAAGAAGTCCTTTACCTCCGTTATTGTATTTGGAGGTGTAGAGTTATCTGGTGGTATTAGCTGTGTGAAGTTGGTTTTAACCACATTCTGGAAGCTGTTCTTTCCATAGATTATTCTCGATATAGGAACCTGTTCTGTCAATTGTATTTAGGGTTTAATGGTTATTTCTCTACTTTAAATGTGTAGCCATTATCAAATACTACTTCTTCACCGTTTATAATGGATTTTATAAGTATCTTATAATATCTTGAAGGTTCTAGACCGTTCATATAAATAGTGAAGTAATTACTTTTACTATCTGCCGACACTTTAGTGTAGTTTGTGTCGTAATCAATTACCACATCTTTTGTCTTGTAATCTACTAAAGACCAGTAAGAGCTGCTAGGCAAGAACTTGTTCTGAGTAAACATACTAGTAGTCATAAACTGTCTAGTCGGGTACTGATCACGAACACTTACTCTGAATTCTTTTATTGAATCTGGCCTAAAGGTTCCTATATTGTTCTGCAAAGATACGTTAATTTGTGAATTAGAACAAATATTTCCTGAAGGGTTAAAGGAAGAGTCATCCCACCTGAATTCAAGACATGGTGGATATATAGTATTACTGTCCCTAGAAAAGAAATTTAAGGTGTAGTTGTAGTTAGAGTCAAACTCTAGACTTCCTGATGTTTTTACTATAAATCCGTAGTTAGGTATGGAACCAGATAGGTATAAATTAGTAAAGTTTGTGGTTTCTATTTGTATATCCTTTTCGGTGTATGGAGTAAATGATTGTGTATATGATGATGTATACCAAGTACCTCCCCCAGGATTGGTGCTGATGAATGATCCTGTTACACCGGCAGGAAACCCAGACGTTAGCCAATAACTAGAGCTGTAAGCAGTGGGAAAATTCCAGGTTGCTCCAGTTTCATTGACAGGATTATCACCTAACTTACCGGTACCCATATCCCATTTCTGATATGTAGGGTGTAACTCTATGGTATAATTTGTGGGAATGCCATAAGCCTCACATAGGTACATTTTAAAGTATGACTGGTATGACGCTGTCCTTATATAATTTGTTAACACATCACTCATGTCGTCTTTAGAAAACTGAACTAATGGACGTGCATAGGTAGATTGTGATGGATACAGTAAAGATGCATTCTTAGATAGGTATAATAATGCATCTAAGCCTAGATTGGCATTATTTACTTCGCTGTACAAAGTCGTGTCTTGGACGGGGAATATTTTATATACTGCCATTTATGTTCTATTACCTTTTTTAAAATTATCTACAGCCCATAAAGGTTGTAGGTTTGTGTAGTGAAATGCTTTCTTCTGCTCCTCTAAATCAAATAAATTAAATTTTGATAATGGTATTATATGATCGATATTCCACCTATTTTCATAAAAACCATGATTATCCCAATTCATACCTTCTGTAAAAAGAGATTCTAGGTGTAATTTTAATTCGGGTATTGAGCAACCTAATAAGTCTAAATAATGACAATGTTCTACACCCTTCTTAAGTCTTTTAATTACTTTTTGAAATCTTTTCCTCAGCCTATCTCTCAACATTGATTCAGGAGATTGATTTTTTCTATAAATTTTTCTCTGCTCTCTTATTATATCCTTTCTAGACTCTCGATACACCTTAACTCTTTCCTTCACTTCCGGCTTACTATAGTATTCTCTAACTCTCTTCTTCTGTTCTTTATGGTTATTATAATAGTAATTACTAAATTTCTCTTTAATCTTTTCTGGATGTTTTTCTGCATATGTCTTAGCATGAAGTGCTGCTCTCTCTTTGGTTTTAGGATATTTTTCTCTATTTTCCCTATTCCTGCAAATTTTACATGCTGTTTTTAATCCATCCTTAGATTGAGTATGTTTATGATAATCCTCATAAGACTTAAAGTCTTTACAGATTGTACATACCTTTCCTGTTATCGTAGATTCCATTAATTAAGGTTTAAATTTAAAGTAATTTGCCCTCGCCATCCATCCTTTGATAAACTTACTTTGAGAGGGATTCTTAGCTACTATGTCTTTATAATGTTGTTGACGGCTATTTACTAGATTATTAAAAAGTTCTTGCTGATTAGCTGAATTGATAGCTTGTATTGTTTTTGGGCCTACATTTCCATCTACAGTAAGTCCTAATATTTGTTGCGTTCTTCTAGCTGCGAATCCTATCCCACAGTTGTACCCCCAATCCACAATGTATTCGGCTATTATTTGATTATTTATAGTATCTGCTTTTACCACATCCCAATACCTTTTCTTTACTATGGATGCAGCCTCTTCATCCGTCATTAGGTTTAAATCTTTTTCGTCTATGACACCGTCATTATTATGGTCTACACCATACTCTTTGTATTCTGATATGATTATACCATCTTTTGTCCAAGAACCTTTGTCTCCAGGTACATTCTCTAATTTTGTACCTTCTAGCTCCCATAATTTGATTAAATAAGGTTTTATGTCTGCCATTGGTTATTAGTTTATAGGTGTATCAATAGGTGTTTCCGGTTTTGGTTCAGTGGTGTCTGATAAGTTCAAAGGCTTATCCTTCGAAAGCCTAGTTATACCTAGCAAAGCCCCTCCTATTGTAAGGAATGCTAAAGTTAAATTTGAGTACAATTCCAAATGTGCAAATATTGTGTATGGAAAACAAACACAGCTTACTGCTACTATAAGAAATCCACAAAATAAGTGTATATCGGATTTACCTGAACTATCATTAAACATCTCTTTAAAAGAGAATTGGTTCATTTTTGGAAAATTAATCATATTGTTTTGTTTTAAATTAATTTGTGACAACTCTACCTTTTATGTCATTTTGAGGATATTGTATGCAAAATATTGATGGGTCCCTAGATGGATAGATAATTCCGTTTTTGGTGGCTCCTACAATATCGTAACCATACTGGGAATAGCCATCGTTAACTCCTGATACGTTGTTTACATTTATATCCAATACACTTTGAACACCTTTTACTTTCAATATTAGAGTATAAATATCCGCAAGTATTATTGGTTGATTTATAGCTGTATTGTAATCCCCATAGTAATCAGCAATGTTGTTTAAACATTGACTTAATATCTGCTGTGAATTGTATGAAGGAAGGATTGATATGCTGAAGCTTATTTGTATGTTTATCACAAACGCATCCTTAATAGACATCCCATCTCCTAGCATAGCGTATTGGCTAAGATAGTTTTTCAAGTTTTCTTTAAGAGCATCACTAGCTGTGGTTAAATTCTTGTTTGCATCATAGCTAAGAATGTATAATGAAATACCTAAAGGGTTACTGTTTACAAATGTGTTATTGGTAGCAAGCGCATAATCACTAGTCGCATAAGCCTTAGCAACAGCTCCATATTGGGCTGGAAGTGACACAGCTCTGGTTACTATGTCATCATTCGTCACACATCTTAATTGAGTAGGGTAAGCTGCCATAGCATGGAGACGTATGTCATCTACACTATCACCGGCACCTCCACCGGAAGCTGCATTTTCATTAGTAAAAGTAACAGTGTTACTTATCTGTTGAAACAAGGGTTGATTTATAGAATTAGGGTTACTGTTTGCAGCAGTCTTAGTTATTGAGTATATGGTAGTGATATCGTTTGCAGGAACGTTTGTTGTAACCCCTCCTCCATTTATGTAAGTTATGTTTAATGAGGTATTTCCAGGTGCGAGCCCGTATTGCTTTGTGTACAAAGGATTCGCAGGGTCAAATGCTGTATTCAACATAGAGATACTATCAATTAAGCCCATTCCTACATTCTCTGTATTAGGAATAATTGTCTCATCTGGTTGACTTACAACACCTGCTCCAAAATACATTGTAAGAGTCGAGTCTCCATTATATCTTGTTGCGAACCTTCTTTGTACTGTTCTTAACTTTAGTATATATGGTACTGTTCCATTATACTGAGCCATGGTTGGGTCATTTAATGGGGTGTTAGGTACAGTGTCATATACGGTTGATTGAGCTAAGTAAGGTACTTCATACCAGGTATTCCCATCACTATCCACCACAGATAATATCTCTATTATATCTGTATCAGGTAATGTTACACTATCAAATTTAACTGGACTTCCAAAAGAGTAAGTCTGTGTGTTTATAGTTCCTGCAATAGCTTGTACTTGTTTCTTCAATAAGTAGTACTCAGGTTTGTTTGTATTAGAGTTAACTGAGTATACAGATACCGTTGTAGGGTCTGAAGAAGACGAATAAGCGAAGTTTACAGGTGCCTGAGTAATGAATGTAACATTACTGTTTGATTTTGAATTTATCTTTGCGTTAGTTGCTATGTTTATTGCATAGCTATAGTCTGGGGAGGTTGTACCTCCAATAACTAATGCCGGTATCTGTTGGTATACATCTAATGTAACTACAGCAGTACTAGTAACCCTTGGTCTATAACCTTGGGTGTATGCAAGTGACATTATATTGTCTTCTTGCACCGCGAACTCTAAAAAGTTTTCTTGTACAGACCTATCAGTATATAAAGACAATATATCTCCAATAACAGACGCTTGCTCTATAAGCATAGTGGCAGGAGAAGCGTCCGAGAAGTCGTTGTTAGTATTAGGAAAATAAGCCTGTGCAAAGTTAATCAATGCTTGTTTGAAGCTGTTGAAGTCTCTGTTAAGGTACTTTATGTCGATATTAGGTGAGGTTGTGGCCATGTCTATACACTTATAGTTATTTGGTTGTCAGTATTGTTAAAGCTGTACTTTAGAGTTATATACAGTGTATGGGTGTTATCGGGTGAAGTCACAGTCAGACTCTGTATGTTGATTTGAGGGAACTGATTGGATACAGCGGTTCTTAGTGCATTATCTATAGCTTGCAAATCGTCATCTGAGCTAAAAAGCAAATCTCTAATCCCAGCTCCAAAAGAAAGATTAAACAGTCTCTCTCCTGGATTAGTTAACATAAAGTTGATTAGATTAGTTTTTAGCTGATCTTGGGTAGTGTAGTTTTGACCAAAAATTGCCGGTGCGTCAAAAGGAAGCCTCAACCCTACGGCAACTGCCTTTTGGGTATCTATAGGGTATACTTTGGTTTGAATCCTTTGACGTCTCATTTATTATCTTTTGAATATATTTGGAATTGGTAAATCCACATCTGGCAGACCTTCACTTGCTTTTGCGTGCATAGACGCCATCTTTAATGATGGATCATCATATATACTAGGAGCGTCAGCTGCTGGTCTTCTACCTTCTGTTATGATATCTTCACCATAGTTTTGTGGCTTACCTAGTAATGTTAGTCTAGGTGCAGTTTGTGAATACTCTTGTTGAGGAGCTTGCCTACCCTCTTTTAATATCTGGGCATTAAGTGCCTTGATTTTCTTCAGCTCCTCTTTTAAGGGCTCTATAGCTTTTGTTACTGCCATTTCAGTATGGATTTTCAGTACTTCTGCTAATAAATTGATTTCTGTTGATGTCATTGTGTATAAATATAAGTGGTTATGAAAATTAGATTATGCTCCAATAATGGCTTTTAGTTCTGAAATAAGTTGGTCTGGTGTTGCTATATAGCTCGGGGCAGTCTCTACCTTTGTTAATCCTGAGAATTGGTCTATTGCCTTAGCTATTAACTCTCCTGCGCCGTAAGGTTCTACTTTCAAAAAGTAGGTATTTCCTGCTTGGTTAGTGTATGTTTCTGTGTTTGATTTGCTAGACGGTGATGTAGCCAGACTTGAACTTGCTATGGAATTAAGGGCTTGTTGTTGACTTATGACATCACCTTGGTTAGCTGCATTGTCTACTGTAAATTTAACATTAAGGCTAGTAACTGCTTCTACTAATTCTTGTAATACCTGTGCATTCTGTGTCACCTCTCCTTGTAGTATTCTGATATAGTCACTTAATATATCCTTGTATGTCAGTATCTTTATACCTATCTTCATTACAGATAGAGTAGCTTTTGATACAGGATTTATAGTTAATAGAGCTTCTTGAACATCCAGTACAGCCTTTAGTGTATTAGCAGTATTGGCTATTACAGATAAAGTTGCTATGAGTGTCTGCATTTTAGTTAATGTAGACTGTATGCTAGTTAGGTCTTTTTGTATCTTTGCTTGGTATACTGGAACCAAGGCAGCATCTTTTGGTTGAAGTGTTATAGTTATTGTATTTCCTGATAGTTGTACTTTGCCAGTATTATCTACAGACTTTACTATATCTTCTTCTAATTTTTTAATACGATCAGTAGCTATGCTTGAAATGCTATTGATAGAAGTAAGGGATTTTTTAACTAAAGCTCCTATCGGGTCAGGCATAGAAATGCCTATGCCCTTCTTTGCATTATTAAGTATCGCAGCAGAAGTTGCATTTGTAGTTACCGATGAAATGGTACTTGATATACCGCTTACAGCGGAGTCTGTTAGTTGATTCATTTAGTTTATTGATACTATTTTTGACTTAATTTTATCTACATCTTTTTGTATTTGTTGTATCTGAGATGACAACTTACTCGCTGCTGTATTAACTTGTAACAAATTTATAACACCTATACCCTGGCCTGTTGCAGACGAAAGTGATGTTGCCAATTCTAACAATGAATTAAGTATTGCATTCAATGTATTAACAGTTGAGGTAGCCTTTGCTGCTGGTTCTAGATTTGTATTGTCTAATCCTATTTGAACTGCTTTTGCATTAACAATAACATTGTTTGTGTTTATATGTACATCACCTTGAGTAGACACTGCAAAGTCTTTTGCAGCTAATATGAATATATTGTCAGACTTGGAGTTTAATACCAACCTGTCTGAATTTATAATCCATTGATGCCCTGTATAGTTGTTAAAGTCCATGTTATTTTATATGTATATTTTTGCCTTTTCATATCCAGCTGATTTTTCGGCTTGTAATTTAGGCGTCATAGGGGCTCCATACCAAGTTGATACATATTTCTCAGCATATTTAACAGAGTCTGAATTATCATAAGGTATAGTATCAAATCCTTTTTTATAAAATTTATCTATTGCAAATTGTATTGCATCCTCTAAACTAGCAAATGCGATATATCCTCTGAATGATTTAGTTTGACCTTCTAATGCAAATACTTGTCCTGAAAGTTTTACATTAGGATATTTAGGTCCCAAACTCCATCTTGTTTTTAAATCAGATTGTATTCCGAAGAAATCATTATTAAATCCTCTGATTATATTGTGACCATGAGTTTGTTCATTTATACCTGTAGCTAGTATACTTCTAGCAATGTTTTTTGAAATAGCTCCTGAATCCACATACTTTTTCAGAGCATCAGCAAAAGCTTTGTAACCGTAAGAGGTATACTCAAAATTTAAAACTGGTAAATCTGGGTAAGCTCCCTTTTTTATAGCAGCTTCTGCATCAGCCTTATTGAAGTACAACTTACCACCCTTATTGGTTGCATTACCTTTTAGGGTATATGCAGTAGGGAATTGTACAAAGCTCTGCCTTACTTCTACGACTAAGTCTCCAATCTCCTGCGTATACTCCGGTTCCTCTTTATCTGGTAAAAAGACTACCTCATCTTGTGGGGTTGGCGAGTCTACTGTTTTAGTTTGTGTAGGGTATACAACAGGTGCTGTATCTTTCACAGGTACATTGTCAGTATTATCTAAAGATGAAGTAGCAGCTGAAACCACCTGGTTATTAGCTACAATGATATTGTTCTTATATACAGTAGACGTAGTTCCTGGTCCGTAAGATTGGAAATTAGTACTGGCCGGCACGAACTGAATCTTATGATTATTCAATGCCCAAATAGAAGAACCATCTCCATTTATGTCTTCGTATACCGCAGATATGTTAGAGGCTGTTTGTTTTTTCTGACCATTTGTTATAGTCAGTACAGGATTTCCCTGAGGACCTTTCCAAGGTGCACTAGAGAAATCTGGATGTGAGTTACCGAATCTAATTGATTGTCCGAACCTGGCGTCTATTACACTGTCTCCAGGAAGATGTTGAAGCTTGTAAATGTTACCCTTTTCAACAAATGGGCCTGTAATAGATGCTTGGTTACTCCCACTAAATGATTTATCACTTGGAAGTGCATTATGTTCAGGTGAGTCAAATAAAGGAATTATATCATCGTAGTAATAGGTAGGTATTGTATTTCCTGCGGCATTTGAAGCTTGACTAGATGCTCTTGAGATTATGTTGACAAGCTCGTTCTGTACAGGGTACTTCTTTATGTGGCCTAGAGGATAAGCAACTAAAAAATTGTTTCCTCCATATTCGATGCCATTATAGATCATCCTGAATTGAATAGCACCTATAGAGCCAGATGGTACTTGCATCTTTGCAAGCTGTTCAGGGTCATCGGTAAGTAATGTATATATGACACGACCAATCATCTGGGTGTTTCCGGAATCAACTCCGCCCCCTTTATATTGACCTGTATATATAGAATTTACACCTTCTATTGCCATTCTATTTTATTTTGTCTAGTTGTTTTTGTTGTGTTGATGGTAATTTTAAGTCTTGTTCAGCTTGTTCTGACAATAACAGTAGTTGTTGCCTGTCTTCATCTGAAAACATAAAGTCACCTGTTTCCTTACCTTTATCCATGCATTTCTGAGCAATCTGTGCCATCTTGATCAAATGTTCATTGTTATCAAGAATAAGCTTCATATAGCTGGCTATAATAGGTGCTATTTGCTGTGCATCACCAATAGTACTTATTAAATCCTTCAACTGCTCAATCAACCCTACAATCCTCTCATCATTCTTCCTAGAGTTACTATGTATCTCCTCTAAGATGTCACTTAAAGTCTTCTTTTTAAATATTACAGTTCCTAAAGCTTCACTCATAATCGTCTATAAATATCACTAGGTAAAATATTCCTCAAAATCAGGCTCTTCTAATTTTGTTGGATCTTTATACCTGTTAGGGAAAATACCTTCTTTTTTGATATTAAGTTCTCCTCTATGATGGAACTCATACAATTGCTCATGGAAAGCTTCCTTTAGTATATTTACCACTCTGGTTATATCCTGTGTTTTCTGCAGAGTCTCCTCACGTATTTGTAAATAGAATGCCGGCTTCCAGAATATCTCCAGGTCTTCTACAGCTCTGAAAAACTTGATGATGCATCGTACTATTATTTTTTCGGATTCCGAAAACTTTATAGCTTCTTCTTTTTCATCTCTTATTATGTAGAACCAATTATCTATACCTTCTTCTACCCAATCGGCAAACTCCTGTGTAAACTCTTGTAGATTATCATCGGTTTCACCTTCGTGCCTTATCTTATCTACCTTCTCTTCGTCTTCTTGTGATTCTAAGTCTTGGCGATTCTTATGAAGCTTGTACTGCTTATCGTTGTATTGTATCAGGAATCTTTTAGTGATAATGTTGAAGTATCCGAACCCTAAGGTTCCTTTAGTATACTTAACTTCAGACCTGTCTTCACTGATTTTCATACCTTTTTCTCTGTCAAACTTAGGCATCTCCTGCATCAACTTACAGATAACTTCATGCTTTAAGTCTTCATAGCCACCGGCATGCTCCTGTGCATATTCAAAACCATTCCCATTTATGTTATTCTCCGCTAACTTTGAGAAAGCAGGAAATATCTTTTCTGAGAATAGTTTATTACGCAGAATGGGGTCATCGGATACATTGTATAGTACGATGGCCTCATCTGTTTCTTTAGTGAAGTATTCTTGGTTAGGTTTCTTACGTCTTCTCTTACGTGGTTTACCCTCCTTGGTGTATAACTCCAAGTCGAGCTGTTTCTTTTCTGTTTGCAATCTTCATTAGGATTTTGGTTTTTATTATCTTTACTGGTTAGTCTCCAGATCTTGTTTCTCGATCTGGAATTTATCGAGGTTTGCTTGGATTTCCTTCAAGGCTTCAAAGAAGAACTCAACTTCATCATCAGTCTTGTAAACGCCCCTAGCATCAACCTCTCTTATTTTTTGTGCTGAAACTTGTATAATCATATCCATACTGGTGATATACTTTTCGTAAAGTTCTAGAGCAGGCATGTACTCCTGTTCTAGTTGCCTTATTCTAGAATCTGCTAAATCGGATATCTCTTTTAGTTGGGCTTCATTTTCAGTCTCAATTCTGTACAACTGAGCCTCATTCTCGGACTTAATACTGGCCAGGTTAATCAAGTTTTCAGATCTGACTTTAGACAGTTCTTGATTAAACTTATCTGAAAGAGTTTTATGCTGCCAATAAACAACTGCCCATCCAGCCATAGCTAGAAGGGTTAATAGTGCAACTCCGATTTGAGCAAGATTGATTGTAATCATTATATAGTTTATTTTTTAGTTAATCTTAAATCACCCATAGATTCTATCCTAGCTGACATAGCATCAGCCTGATGAATGATATAAGGCAGGTTACTGTGAAGTTTATACTCTGGTGAATATGAAATCAAATAAGACTTGTTCCCCTCATCGTACAGACCGGCCTGAAGCTTAATAGAAAGATACTCAGTTTCAGATACCTCTATCCCATGCTGCATAAGCAGGAATATAGTCCTGTCATGATCCTTCATAAAAGATAGCTTAGGGTTGAAACCATAAACTTCACCTAACTTCTCTTGTCTCCACTTATCTGTCTGCTCTATATAGAACTCATGCTGATCATCACCCATCTTACCTAGGTCGTGAGTTAAGCATACAAAAGTCAATTCTTCTATACTGAAGTCTATCTTAGCCCCTTGCTTACTCCATACTTTAGTAAGTAGCATAGCTGCATCATATACATTAAGAGTGTGTTGTACAAACCCCCCTACATAAGCACTATGATAGCTAACCTTGGATGAGGCAGGCATCATTGCCAGTCTGTTAGCATATTTTTCGAATAAGTCTGAAAGCTTATTCCATCTGTTTTGTTGCTCTGGATTCTCTGGCCAGAATTGTTTAGCTAAATCTGTGAATCTTTCCCAGTTCTGTTCAATTTTTTCTTCGTTAATCATAAATGTAAATTTTAAGTTGTTTTTAAATTAAGTTTTAAATAAAAGACCTCAGAGTAGACACACAAGGTCGTATGTACTAAAAAATGAAACATAAGATAAATGTACTTATGTAATGCAAAGGTATGTCAAATAATTGAATATTTTACAAATAATTTTTTTAGGTTAATTATTCGTGCTATATTTGCATCATATATAATATAGAATATAACATGAACGGTACACTTAAACCAGGATATAAAATTTTAAAAACAAACGGTATATCATTCTCGATAATGCCATCAGAAGGTAGGATTACAGTCCCACCATTATTGAACTTCAAAGAATTCCTAGAAGGTAAGGAAGGATACGTAGTATGGAGTGATAAGAAGCAAAGTCTTATGTTCCCAGGAGAGAAATTAAAGTACACCGGCAAAATAATTCTAAAAAGTGAAAGTAAAGTTCCAAGTGAGATATAACGGTTACAGACAGCCGGTAGTGTCCATATTTGAAGTAAAGTCACCTAAGGGTGCCACAGAGCTTCAGAAGAAGGACCTAATAGACAAGTTCTTCAAGGACAATATTAAACAAGATGGGATTATCCAGAGATGGCCCCATGAAATAATCGAAAAATAATGAGTATAGATTTCAAATGGTTCCGGGACAATCAAAATATCTACCACTCCATATTGGTTGATCAGACTATGGAACCTAAGTTCTGTTACTCAATCTCCCAGTATATTTCAGATCAGGATGGGTTTGAATGGATAGATATAGTATCTTCATCAGACCTGTACAGAACATACGAAGAAGCAGAAATTGCCTGCTTAAATGCAATTTATGAAAATAGATTTGGTAGTGTAAATAATTAGTATTACTTTTGCCTTATATTTATTATTAGTACCGTAAGCAGACGGACGAAGGTAAAATTAAGAGCGTAACATACTTTTAAAATATTGGGAACTGAACCAAAGTATCCCCAAGCCCTGACTCTAGCTGCTTCTAGAATTCGGGGCTTTTTCTTTTTCTACTATGACGCAATTAGCAAAATACCGCACTCTGGCTTTCATCACTCTCATCAAACTTGAGAGGAAGAACTCCGTTGTGGATATGGATGCTCATCTAGGATACTTCGCAGCTAAGATTGGTATTTCATACAACTCATACAAGAAGTACCGGAAAATATGCCTAGAACTAGGATTATGCAAAATAGAAAACGGGCACGACAGATACATCGATATCCAACAGTGCATCCAGGTACTGGGCCTCACCAAGATAAACAAACATGTTCATTTCTTCAATAAATGTAAGCATGCAGACAGGACACTAATCGGTGTCTACGATACCATAATAAAGGGTATCACTCTAAACAACTTCAAGCAACAACAGCATAACACAAATAAGAATAAGGATCTCAAGAGAGTTACTAAATTGATTCGTAAGAACAGAAATATAGCATCCGCTAAGGATAGAGCTATGGTCAAGCATATCACTAAGAATGCAAGGTACCATAACCTCTCTACTTTAGAATACTGTGATAGTATCTTACTAAAAGAATTACAACCTGCCGAGGATTCCATTAAGACAGGTAAGTATCATCTATCTAAGCTACTAGGGCTTTCTCCTTCTACAGGGATTAATCTATTGAAGGGTATGGTAAAGGATAATACTGTCAAAAGGACAGTCATTAAGTTTAATGTATCTAAGTTAGGATATAGTAATGACTCTTTTGACTTACTTAGGGTTAAGTATCCTAAGTTTACGGTATTACCTTACTCTGGGAATAAGTCCTTTAATGTGTATAAGGGAAGTAGGATTGAATTAATATCACAGGAGTAGGAACTACACATGAGCTAAGGATGCTATTAAAAGGTATATAAATTGACAGTAAAGAAATAAACAATGAATTTACTAATAGACTTCAGTAAATTAGTCAAAGAGACTAAACCAGACGATTCTAGCCCATATAGGCCTAGAGTGAAGCAATCTATCCAACAGAGGATAAAAAGCGGTAAGAAAGGTGATATAGGCACTAAAGAGGTTGTTCTTGCATTAGCTAATTATTTTAAATCACATCGTGTTCAAATAAATAATTGTTATTGTTTTAACGATAACTTTGAAAACGACTTCGTAACCCTATTCGATAGTGGTTATCTGGGAGAAATTGAGGTGAAGGTGAGCCGGTCTGACTTCCAAGAGGATATTACCGGGAAGCCAGGTAAACATAGGTTATTGCTCGAAGGAACCTCCTGGGAGATAATTCCTAACAAATTCTATTACTGTGCACCCAGAGGGCTGCTATTGAGCTCTGAGGTACCAAAATACGCAGGTCTCATAGAAGCTATAAGAGATGAAGAAGGTAATCTTACCTGTACCATAACTAAAGAGGCACCATTCATACATAAGAATGATGTATATAGTAAGGTGAAGGATAGGATATTCAGGAAGTTAGCCTGGAGGTATAGGCAGATGTTACTAGGTAACTTTGAGCTGTTATTTGAAGATACAGACTCGGATGAAAAAATAAATTTTGAGGAAGTCGAGTAATCACATTATCTTTGCTGAAAATAATGAGTTATGAATGCAAAAATTAAATCAGGACACAAATACTTATTCTCCGAAGGTTGTTCTAATAGATGGATCAATTTAACAAATGAAATGATTATAAATTTTGCTGATAAATATACCTATAGATCATTTAAACAAGTTAAGAATCATTTATTAATAAGTTTACAAGAAGGAATCCCTTACGTTATAGATATAGTATTTACAAGTGAAGTGCCTAAACTAGAGTTTGATTTCTTTGAAAAAGATCAATTAGTATTGAAAATAAAATAACAGTTATGATAGATAATTTTGAATTAATTAAAGGCTTGATGTCTTTTGAGGAAGAGGGTACTTTCTACTTCTTTCAGATTTTAAAAAGGAAGAAAGAACACCCTGAGCTAGGTTCTAACAGTTATGTTGTAAAAACATATTATGTGAAGTTCATCGATGACCTTGAATTTTACAAGGATGAAATGATTTGTTTGGCTAATTTCCACAATGCTAGAGTTTGTGTTAATTTAAACAGAAGGTCTTTTGAGACCATAGCTTTTCAGACTTTAAGGAAGATAACTGATGTTATAATGAACAAGGACTATAAATCAGCAAGAGCTTCTTACAACTCTGTTTGTGGATTACACACATGTGAGACTGAAAAGAAATGGATACTAGATATTGATAATTTTGACTCAACATCAGAAATAGAAGATTCTTTAGAGGGCATACAACCTTTTGGACCAAAGGTAATAGCCAAGATACCAACAAAGAACGGTGTTCATTTAATCACTAGACCATTTAATGTGGAGGTATTTAAATCTATCTACAAAAACATAGATATCCATAAAGATAACCCTACAATCTGCTTTATACCATGATAAAAAGAATCACCCACGAAGAGTCAAAGAATTACCGGCTTCTGAATCCAGAGAAGGATTTCAGATATAGTATGGATTGTGCAGTAGCCTTCACCCTAACAGAGACAGAACCTCATCCTTGGGAGAATGTCATATATTTTGGAGAAAGTTTTACAGATCCAACCAATTCAGTATTAAAACCCCAATGGGTGTATGTGATGGTGAACCCCTCAATCCCAAATACGGTTAAAGTGGGAGCAACCACAACTAGTGTCACACAACGTGCTAGGGAATTATCTTCACAGACGAGTAGTATAACACCATGGTATCCTGTATTCAGTTTTAAAGTAGGTAATGCCTACATGCTTGAGCAGGAGGTCCACCAGTACTTGGAAGATAGGGGCGTAAGAGTAAATAGCCGCAGAGAAGGGTTTGAGATAAGCTCTGAAAGAGCTATTGAAGTAATAAAAGAATTAGGTCAGAAATATTTAACAAAATAAGATAACATGGCACTATTTGAATTAGAGGAAGTAGATAATGGTATCTACTACAAAGTGAAGATTATAAAATCTGGTGACATTGCCGGTAAATTTTCCCTAGATGTAGATGGTTGTTACTACTTCTGGCCTGAGCCGGGTGAAGGTTTTTATAGTGATTATGTACTGCTTGAGTTAGGTACTCTCCTGAAAGAGTTGAATAAGCCTTTTTATGATTCCGTAGACGAGTACTACAATTCCAATCGTGGAGGCTTTGGTGAATTAGAGCACAAAGGGTTTAAAGGTATTGCTGAGTATGACGAATCAGAGGAGTTGTGGCATGCTAAGGCAGTAGGTATAGATAGTGTGACATACATCAGAGCAGAAGGAGAATCCTTCGAGGAGTTGATAAAAGATTTCGAACAAGCCGTAGAAGATTATTTACAAACAATCGATGAATTATGACAAAAGAGAAATTTAAAGAGTATTTTAAGTTACAACAGGGTATATCAGAAAGATACCGTAACCTTTATAATAACGGTGTAGACTTGATAGACTACGACAATGAATTCTACCTTATAATAGAATTATTAGGTGAAGAGTTATTTGGAAAATACGGGTGGGACCACGTATCTAATTTTGAGATGAGTAGGAAAGAAGTATACTCTCGTGAGAAGCCTATGTGCTGGGATTCAGAGACTGAAGAACCTTTATATTGGGATTTGGATTCCCTGTATGATTTTATGGTTAAGGAAAAATATATTTTGGTAAAAGAGTCTTAATCGATACATTTGCATCAAAAATAGGTACAGTATGTCATTAGTAAAAGAAAAACTACAAGGTAGAATAAAGCCCGTCCTAGAAAAAGAATCAGGTGGGCAAACAAAAGAGCAGATAGATCTCATCAGAGAAAGGCACAAGTACCTTGATGAAAAGCTAAGGGATGAGGTGTTAAACAAAGTAGCGGTAGAATATTACCTAGACCTAGATGCCGGCGAAGACCAGCAGACAGTAATTAATTCATTTATAGCCGGAGCACTCTACGAAAAGTGGAGAGCTGCTATTGAAAAACACGCACAATAAAATTAAAACTATAAATTATAAAGTAATTGAATATTAGTAAAAAAGAAAACAATGAAAAAGATACTATTAACATTTGCAATGTGCATTTTTTGCACAATACTTTTTGCACAACACACCATAACTGTAAAGCACACTTATTATACTTTAGAGTATGATACTGTTTTGAAATCGCCTTTGATTAGTTGGTATATCCAAACTACCGCACACGCAACTAGTACAAATAAGATAGACCGTAAGACAGTTGCGTCTTTCCATCAAGACCCTTTAATTAACCCTAAGTATCAGGTAGCCACTGACAAGGAATACCTGAACAATGGTAAATATGATAAAGGGCACCTGGCTCCATACAGTGCATTCTATTTCGACTTAACAGCTGCAAAGGAATCTATGTTGTATACAAACACAGCTCCGCAGTATTCCTTCTTTAATGAGCATCCTTATGAGCGTTTAGAGCAGCATATACTTAAAGAACTTGCCCCTGATTTTGACTCAATATATGTCTATACAGGATGTTTATATGGTAATGAAAAGATGAAGGATGTACCTGTACCAGATTATTACTGGAAGGTAATAAAATACAACGGAAAAATAGAAGGGTGGGTGTGTCCAAATGAGTTTACTAATAACTCAGACTATACAAGATACAAAAAAGACATTGTGTTTATCCGAGATTTGATTTTAAAATATTACCCTAAGTTAAATATACCTTTTTAATAAATGAACAGACTAAGAGTACTTATTGGTTGTGAAGAATCACAAGAGATAGCAAAGGCATTCAGAGAACTAGGTCACGAAGCATACAGTAATGACCTACAAGATTGCTCAGGTGGGCACCCAGAATGGCATATTAAGGGTGATGTACTCGAAGTTATCAAGATAAACTGCTGGGATTTAGCTATATTCCACCCAGATTGCACTTATTTGACCTGTACAGCCAATAAATGGCTGAAAGACCAGCCTGAGCGTAAATCTGGTGTATTAGTAGGAGAACCTCGCAGAATAGCCCAAAAAGAGGCTATAGAGTTCTTTATGAAGCTATATAACTGCGATACTACCCATATTGCAATAGAAAACCCCATAGGAGTGATGAGTAGTGCCTTCCGTAAGCCTAATCAGATACTACAACCGTGGCAATTTGGCCATGGGGAAGTTAAGGCTACCTGCCTATGGACCAGGAACCTACCCATACTAAGCCCTACGGATGTAGTCTCAGGTAGGGTAGCTAGGTCACATAACGTCCCACCTAGTCCAGAAAGGTCTAAAATAAGGTCTAGGACCTACCCAGGTATTGCGAAAGCAATAGCAAAGCAGTATTCAGACTACGTAATAAAATATAAAAGATGCTTCTAGAGTTAAAACTAAAGGTAGATGTAGGAGAAAACTTCATAAGTACCCCTCCAACCCAGGTAGAACTGGACTGGTTACACTATGATTTTCTTAATCCCATAAATCTATCACTAGGGGATGAACCATACCCAGTCTTGGAAGTATCTGAAATAAAGTTGATAAATGAACAAACCGGCCCTGAAATCCCTAAAATAACATTCTTTAGTGTATGAGACATCCATTAATAGCGTTCAAAGAACGTCTGAGTAAGATAGGTATAGAAATAACCATGTCATCTAATTACCCATGGGTTTATTTATATACTGTAAATGGTAACAGAGTAACTGAAATATACCAAAGTGATCATTGCTTCACTATTGGGTTTATTAGCGTCAGGAATGAAAATGAGTTTAGGTTCACAGACCTAAAAGAAATATTTCTGGTAATCAGAAAATACCTACCTTTGCATAAATAAAATAAACATGTATACAAACAACAACTACACGACTACCATCAGCTCTTACAAAGAGTTTGAAGAAGCATTAAATGAAGCTATCAACTCTACGAAACCAATGACAGAGGAAGAAGCAGATATGATAGACTATCTGGCTGATTACCTAGACTTATTCGACCTGCAAGGTGAAGAAGACGAGTTAGATCCAGAAGTAACAGCCCTGAAACAAAAGGTAACAGAGCTAGAAAACAGGCTTAAAAACCTAGAGGCATCTCACAAAGATGTAGTAGTAGAACCAGCTAAAAAAGCTGAAGTTGACTACTCCTTCTGTAACTTCATGGATAAAACACATCCAAGTAAGAATAGAAAAATTATCATAGGTACAAACATAGGTTCATCCGCATATAGTGGAATGGCCGAAGTGAAAACAGTAGAAAGTGTAATTTACACCCAAGACTACATAGACGAGATGATAAGAACTGAAAAATGGGTAAAATTATAGAAAATTTTTTCAAAGGGGGATAGCCTGTTAAAAGGTAAATCTCCCTTTGATATTTTAACAATAAAAAAAGGGGGGTAGGGGGTATGTACATAGACGAAAACCTATTCAATACTATAAGAGCCCAGGCTCTGGTAAAACTGAACAACAACAAAGACAAGCCTATGTCCGAAGCAACCATAGAGGCAGAAGCTATTCTAGATGTATTAAAGGCTCTAGAGGAAGGCTCCAGGCGTAACTATAATGAAGAAGATTTAATTAACAGAATATGAAATACAGAATAAAAAGCTATGTAGGCTACGATGGTAACACTTACTACATGGCAGAGTATAAACCTAACTGGTGGAGTCTATGGAGAGAGGATATGTACCACTACGAAACACAAGAGGAGGCTCTAGCCGAAATAAAAGAATGGAAGGAGAATGAAGCAAAAGAATTAGCTAGAAAAAATAGAAAGTACACTTACAAAGAAGTAATATGATAACAGACAAAATAAGAAAACTAGCCCAGGAAGGATTCGAAGATTTACACGTGCCGGTAGGATCTTTGGTAAAACTAATAGACCTGATAGGGCATGAATTTCCTCTGTTAGTTAATGGGGCTAAAATATGGATACACACAGAAGGAGAACCATGGGATGGAATAGCCATGGAAAGAAATATATCGGATGGGAGTATAACAGAGATAGAGTTTGATGAGGAAGATGAAGAAATGTACCAGATGACTGTAAAGAGAAGACAGGACCACTTTGAACTTACAGAGAGGTTGAAGGAGTTTAACAGGGGGTGAAGAGTTTAACAGGGGGACATAGTTGTCCCTTTGTTGTTTAGTATAGTGAAGTGATGGTTTAACCTCAGGGTCCAGGGGGAAGGGTAGCCGGAGCAGATCTTAGGGTTATTTTATATAATTATATATTATTTTAGATTTGGGGGATTTGGGGTGGGGTTAGAGAGGCAATCTGCTGGATCCCTCCAGCGAAAAAATTTCGTTAGTTACGAAAATTACTACTTTTTTACGAAAAAAATAAAACGAAAACGATTGAAATTTACGATATTGGGAAACATATACCAAAAAGTTTGTCTGGTAACTTTGCAGCCCTTATCTTTGCCATGCCATACCATTACTCACTAAAAACACCCTTAAGGGGCGACGGGTAAAGTATTGCCCATACTTTTACAATTAAAGTATGGTATTAATTAAAAGGCTTAAATAGCCACAATTTAAAGTTATGAGTACAGAAGTAAACAATGTAGTAAAGGCAGTAGCAGCAAGGCAGCCAAAAGAAGTAAAGGCAGTAGCAGCAAGGCAGCCAAAAGAAGTAAAGGCAGTAATAGTAGGCAGCATTGCCGAAACCACTGCCGAAAGTATCAAAGTAGAGATACTTAAACCAATGTTATCCAATTACAAGGCAGCAAAGGAAAGTGGTTTATTATCATTTAGGGTTGATTATATGCAGCCGCAAAGGATTGGGAAAGAAACCATATTTACCGAAGCAGCAATGTTATTGGATAATATTAGTGTGAAAGAACTAATAAACGTACTGCCCACTAAATTAGAACACATAAGGCAACACAAAGGCAAGAGTGTTAAGTTGGTATTGAATAACGATGTTTTATTTAATATCGATATTAATGCAGCTGCTAAAATGCAGCCTTATATATTAGCCAAGTATCTTACTACATCACTATTTAGAGCTTATAGTAATGAAACAGACCTTACTGACATCGCTTTATTTATTAGCTATTTCCTTACTTTAGGCAATAGGTCAGTTTTGCCTAATATTGATGCCATAACCCTTTATGAAAGTAAGAGGGTCGAAAAGATTATAGTAGCCACTAACTACAATAATGCAAGACAAGCAACTTTACACATCGTTTCAGATATGGCAAGCGCAAAGTTAATAGCCGAAACTGAAACGCTACAAAATAGCCTTAACGGGTTATTGCTTAACGCTTAATCCTTTGCAGCCTATTACACTAATTTAAGTTAGTGGGTAATGTCGGACATTAATAGGCTGCCTATTCTATCAATACAGCAATTTTGATAGGGTTTATTTAAGTGGTTAATTTGATAGGGTTAACCATTATTTTACGGCTGCAATAAAGCAATTTTGTAGCAACTTATTAACAGTTCTTTTGTAGGTTTATTGTATTGTATTATCTTAACTGCTTAATTAATTTATTTTAGTTAGTTGCTTATCCCTTACAATAAACTTACAAAGCAAATATAATAGCTTACTATATACACAACTTAATTAAGTTAGTATGTAGTAGGCTATACTTGTTTGCACCACACCAATAAAAAAGATGACATACCACACCGAATAAGTGTGGCACAACCTTAATGTACTTTATGTACATTGGTTAATGTATATACAAAAATTTATACATTGATATAGGTATGTGCTGCAAAATATGCGTGTGATGTGGTATGCTCATTGAGTACTATATGCTGACCTCTCTATATGTACTTTGCCGTAAGCAAGTGTATAGATGTAGCTATGTATGTGAGTAGCGACCACATACAGTTATCCTTACAACCATAACCAATGGTAAGGTAGTCAGGCAACTACAAAAATGGATCCACATAACACGTATGCAGTAACGTGTTTAATCCCCACAAGAAGGGTAAAACAACTATAATAAACTTGCAGTCGAAAGGCTACCTATGTGAGTAGGTTAATCCCCGCAAGAAGGGTAAAGGTTGTACAATAGACTTGTATGTCTGCAAACATAGTGTAGTGGGCTTGCAGAGGGTTCGAGTCCCTCGCTACCTCAAACCACCTGGATTGCAATCCCTTGCGATTCGGGTGTGTCCGTCTATATACAATTTATAGGCGGTGTTTTTAACAAGGGGTACATTAGTTACTCCACAAAAAAGTTATGTATGGATTTATTAATGCATCACACTCCTATGGGGTTCGCACCAAGAACGAACACCCTTAATATGGAGGAATTTAGTGAGCACATTAAGTTGCTCACTACCTGTAAAGGTATGGGGTTATTTGACTATATCCTATTACTAAGGAATAGCCCATGTGCTACTCATAATAAGATGGGTAGTAAATTAATCAAAGAAAACACAGAGGGACTGTGTTTTCAATTTCATCACCATAAAAATTAAGTATATGAAAAAGAATTTGGATCTACAAGGGTATGAGTACTCTGAAAAATTATCCTCAAGGGAAAAGACTGTCCTAATGATAGTGGTTATAGTGATGATTGCCTTTACGCTTACAAGCTGTTACCACCAACAGTACGATTGTGCTGCACATTATAAAATAACCCAGTACTACTCTGGGAGGATTACCCCTGCCTATAAATTAGCCCACTAGGAGGCTCAAGGCTGCCCTGTAATGGGGTGGCTAAGGTGTATGTATTGTTTTATCTTTTAACTGCCCTAAATGGGCTTAAATTAAATTGTTATGGAAAAGATGACTAAGTTCGAGTTCAATCTCGAAAAACAATCGTTTGCTAAGGGGAGTGATAATAGTGAGGTTGTATATGAACCTACTAAACCCTTTCCAAAAAGTGAAAAGGTTAACGCACTTGAATTATCTTGGTGGAAAAAAACCGCTGAGAGAGTGTATGGTCGTCCTATTCCCCATAAGGAAGGGGATAGGTATATTCCCTTAGAGAAGGTAAAGGATGTAGAGTTAGTGGAAGGTAAAATACTCACTGAGTATAGAGCCTTAAATGGCTATCTTGACAAGCCTAAGGATAAGGGAAAGAGAAAAAGGTTCAAGATTCATACATCTTGTGTAAGCACAATACCTAGTGGAAGGAGGGTGTATGAGGCAGCACAGAGAAAATGTATTCCTTACTTTCAAGCAAAAGCACTAGCACATGTATAAGGAAATATTAGAAAAGGCCAGGAAACACTATACCTTCCACCTGGACCTTATGGAAGGTATGAGTGACGTAGGAGAGATGATAGAATATGCTCATAAGTACGACATAGGCATGGGTCTGTGTTGGTACCTCATTATGAGGGCCGGCTATCACAGGGATGAGTATGAGGGAGGCATCTTTGATATTATCAAGAAGGTAAGTAAGGGTAATAGATACTACTTCGAGTATGCCTCTGATATGCACACTAAGGAGAAGGTATTACAGGCGATAGCTAAGAGAATAGAGTTGATTGATAGGGTTATGAAAAGGATGTAGGGTTACTCTAAGTTAGAGTTCTTAGTTTTGACAGCCTCTTTGAATATTTGATAATACTTGTCTATGGTATTTTTACTAAGCACTTTCTTACGAGCCAATCCTTTTATAGTTATTTTACCTTCGAGTTCTAAGTCCCATTCATCTATTAACTTAGCCAATCTCTGCTTACTCTCTAATATTTTCTTCTTGACTAGTTCATCTCTGCACACTTCTAGCTTGTCTTGTGTGGATAATTTACTCCTATTATTGTGGTCAAAGATTATATACCTGGGCTTATCGTGTATAGGGCTAAGTTCACCTTCATTCAACTGTTTGAATACTGTGTCTACAACTCTCTTCACATTAACTTCTTTGGAAGGCTTACTATAATATATTTCATTGACCCTTGACATTATCTTGTAAGCTCTGGCATAGCTTATGGAAGGGTTAAGCCAAACTAAATTTGTACAGTAGCTGAGTAAGGTTTTATATTTGTTAGAGCATTTATTTTTGAAAGGTATGTAGCAATGTATAAAAGTAAAGCCTGACCAATTGACAATGTAGTCACAGGTAAATTCGTAGTCTTTTAGATTATTGAATCTGAGTTGTGCATAAGGGATATTTGACCCCATCTCTGCGATATATCTTATCTCTTCTTCATTTACCAACCGAAGTGGGGTCTTTTCTTTTTTATTGGATAGTACAACAGAACTGGGGTCTTTTTTATCTACGGATAATATGACAGAACTGGGGTCTTTTTCAACCTCATAAATTAAACAATCTTCATTAATAAAAATGTTAGTATCATGGCTAAGAGTAGTGTACTGAGAATGTTTACTTGCATTAGTATCCAACAGGTGGTTGATACCTAAGTCTGTAGCAATAGTATTATAAGAACTTTTAAAGTTATCTCTAGTGATACCATTTGCCCTTACAAGTAATGTGTAACCCCTACCTCCAAAGGAGTGGTATAAAACGAATACCTTGCTCTTGTCAAGATTGGTTGTATCAAATTCAGGAGTATCAATATCAAAGTATAATAATCCAGTAGAGCTTTCTATATTCTTATCTTTCTTGTAGCCTTTATACAGGAAGTTATAAGTAATACAAACTAGATTTAATTTAGTGGATTCATAATCTCGGATACCTTTCCTGGCCTCAATTACTTTATAGGTATGAGGGCAATTCTCTATAGCCCTTAACCAATCTCTCAGGGATACTGTACCTAATACAGTAGGTTCACTTAACTTCTTGTAGTAATTTACTACGGTTGTGTCTAGTATTGACATGATAAAATAATAAATCCAGTCTTTTCTGTGGTAAGGACACGTACTGGGACTGGAATATCAATAAGTTTTAGTAGTTTTTAGTATTCCTTACATACTATTCTACTTATTTAGGGCATAAGTCTGAGTAATTTAGTACATTATTCAGCAGCCCTTCTTATAATAAATATAATAAAAATGAAAAGGAGAATAAAATGCAAGGTAGTAAGGCTTAAAAACGATGCTTTACTACTACTCTTTGGTATAAAACCTAGGAGAAATAGACTGAAATTTAATAAAATAAAGGTAAAAGAAAGGGAAATTACCCCTGAATTATTTAATAAATGGAGTGAGGCTGTCTTTAAACGATAGCCTTTTTTGATTGATTCTAGCCTCAAGGTTAGACTTTAGGTGTGTGAGTAGGGTGATTACCTTACTCTTTTATTTTCATGCCCTTAATGGGGCTTAAAACGAATCCGTATGATTAAGATTATTGGAGTATCCCTAATGGTACTGGGGATAATAATGTGCATACATAATAGAGTTGGGGGAGGAGTCGTAGCTTTTCTCCTGGGAGTATTGCTTGCTATGGAAGGGGATGATGACGAAGGTTTACCACATGGGGTTTAATGGGGGGAGGTTTTATATAAAATGGTAAAATAGTATTAATTTTTGGTAAGATCTGCTCAAAAAGCAGATACCCTCCCCTCCGCCTCCCACTTTTTACCACTTTTTCCCACCTATGCAAAAACTTTTTATATATCCATTCTACGGATATTCAATTCAGTAGAATAATATTCTATAAAACCTCCTCCTAGTAGTATTTTATTTTTTTAATTAAATAAAAAAAACAAGCTATGCACAAGTATCGAGTAGGTCAAAAAGTGAAAGTAGTAGTAGAGAACCCTAACTACTCAAGTTATGCTCAAGGGGATGTAGTAGAAATAGTAAGTATTCTTTCCGGCACCTTTTACAGGTGTACTGAGGATGGTAGGTATTACATGAACATACAGGAAGAGTACTTAGAATCTGTAGACTTAATAACAATTCCATTACCTACTGATGGTGAACAAACTCAAGCCTTATTAAAGGAACTTGGGATGGAAGACCAGATGTTAAGGCAGCTAATTATGTCTATGCCTTTTGATATGGTTGAAACTCTGTATCTAGAAAGGAAGCGTATGAAATTGATAAAGATTCAATTAAATTTTAAATTTTAAAAAAGTTAGTTATGAAAAGAAGATGTGAATTTAATGTTTGGTTTTGGTATGTGTTAGGGATTATCCTCTCTTGTCTTTCGTTGGGGTTAGTCTTTTGGTTATTTTATGAGTACTTTTTCGAAAGGCACTATTGGTTTAATAGAAGGTTACTTTACAGGAGATTAAAGGATGGCTACTATGAGGTGGTCTCTACCAGAATGATACCTTCGTACAATATTGAAGAACATAAGTTGAAAAATGGTTCCATTTGGGTTTACCTTGACCATGAAAAAGTTACCTTTAATGAAAGTAAAAATGACTATCCTGATTATGTAGGGTTGTTTACACAATCCCCTATTATGAAACGCTATAATAAAAAGATAATCAAATTACTATATGAGAACAGACAAGTTCATTAGGCTATTCAGGATGTCTCATGTCATAGAGAGTGAGATTTTATCTATTAATAGAAAGCTATGTAAGTCTCCCTCTGATAAGGTAGTTATTAGTTTGACTAAAAGATATGATAGTCTTTCCAGGAGGAGGTACATAGTTGATTTTCATAAACAAAAATTTAGTAGTATTCATTAACAATTAAAAAAAAACAGTTATGCGTAAAAAAGTTAAAGATTGGTTGATGGAATTACCTCAGCCTTATCGTAGTCAGGCATTGGATAATACCAATGTACCTAATGGTGATGGATGTGAATCACTTGCAGATGCTGTCAGTTGTGCATTTGTTTGGGATGATAGTCCAGAAGGACACGAGTATTGGATTAACCTAAGGGATAGGATAAAAGATGGATTACCTCTACTACCTACAGCTATCCAAATAGGTAATTTGATATCTGATATCATTAACCAGGATGGAGATGATTATACAGACGGAGAAGTGGTTGACCAGATAGTGGATTTACTTAATGGTTATGGTCTTTATTCAGCTCGTAAATAAAAATTAAAAAGAATTTTTTAACAATTAAAACAAACAGAAATGACAGATTACAAAGTAAAAGGTACAAAGTTACCTGGAATACCAAACGGTACAGAGTATAGAGCAGTAGGTTGGGGGTCATCAGACCCTAATGAAAAATTATCACGTGGCTATGAGGTTCTTAGATCAATTAGCTATGGTAGCAAAGAGTTTGAAGGTGAGGTTTATATCTTAGCTGAGACACTTGTGTATACAGGTTCTAACTACTTCATGTTCAAAGAAAGTGATGTGATAGCTCTTGCCGAATCTGAAAGAGATACTATCATTGGCTATAAATTAATAAAAGAAGAATACAGAGAAGCAGCTATCAAGATTGCTTTGAGAAAGGAAAAGGATTTTATTAAGGACAGCTCAATCCACTTTACTCAGGGCAGTAGATCAAGAGAAAGACTAGAAGAAGCAGGCGTATTGAACTTATGGTTTAAACCTGTCTATGAAGAAAAGAACGAACGAACTATTACAGATAGCCAAGATAGAAAAGCTAAAATAATCAATCGTGAGTTACACGTGGCTGATGGTAAACTAACTTTAGCAGATTTGAAATCAGTATCTGAGAGATACTATGGTCTTGACTTAGGGGGTAAGCATTGGAGTGTTGAGCTTGTATCTGCTACATTCGACATAGGATGTTGGTCAGGTGTTACGCTTGAAGATATTAACAAAGCAATCGAAGCGATAGAATCATTTTAAAAATAAAGTTGCTAGATTGAAATTTATTCCTTATATTTAGTTAAATAAATAAAAAACGTTATGAATAATCAAGTAAATTGGAAAGAGTTATTTAGTAGTGACAAAAATCTATTTGTTTGTAAAACAGAAGAAGAAGCAGAGTATCTGTTACAAATAGCCCATGATTTAGGTTATAAATGGTCTAGCGGCGATTCATTTCTAGTAGTGACTTTATTTAGAGAAGAGGGTGTACATTATAGAATAAATACCGGACATAGCGGATATATAGAATCTCTTGACATAAGCGAAGAAGAAGGGGATACAGCATACTATGTCGAAGAATTAATAAAACAAGATAAGATGAAAAGAGGTTTCACAAAACAAGAGTTTTTAAACAAAAAAGTAGCTATTGAATGGGAAAGTGATAAAGCAGTAAAGATAAATGCTTTCTTCAAAGAATGCCATAAAGACAACACCCGTGCTACGGGTCTTAGTAAATATTACTTCACTAGTTATACATCCAATCCAGGTTATTATGATGGACGTAATTCACTGGAAAAATTAGCTGAAGAAGGAATCACAGAAGTATACACAATTGATCAATTAATAAAAGAAACAACTATGGATACACAAACAATCAGTAGACAAAATTTAGGTAAGATTTATCCTGAGGTATGTAGTAAATGGAAAGATAGAATAAATGCTGCATTAGCTGAACAGAAGTTTGCTACAGATATAGAAGTAAGTGAAGAAGTTATAAAGGAAGCATTTAAAGAAGCAAACAGCGATCAAAAAACAGCATTACGGTACTACTTTAAAGAACCTAAACCTAGTTTCCAAGCCGAAGACTTGAAGATAGGAGAGATAATGAAGGTAACTGGAAATGTTGATGGTAGTGTAATAGGTAAACATATTATGAGAATTTATGATGGACTTGTGTGTCTAGAGAATCCAGGTCAAACTTGGAACAATGTAGACACCTGTACTATAGAAGGTACTAAGTTAGCAGCAGGTTCAGGTATTCTTGTAGTAGCAAAGTAAAGAGAGGGGCAAAGCCCCTTTCTTATATTCATCTAAATAAATAAATTATGATACATAGATTTTACAAAGACAACGAAGGTTGGTTTATTGATTTACCCGAGTTCTTAGAACTAGGTTTAGGTGTTAAAGGTAACCTAGCAATGGTCGCAGGTGCAGATAGGATACTAGATGAGCTATCAGGTAATAGTGACGAAGTAACCTTAGAGTTCTATGAGGAAGAATTTGAGGGTTTTGAACATCATATGATAATGGATGACATGGGTATGGATGAAGATATACTCAAGAAGTATGGACATCCAATAGAGATAGGTGGGTACTATCATAGAGAGTCTGACGGGTTACAGATATGGTTATGCCCAGTTACTCGTTGGGTGTTCGGCGGTTATTACCCTTATGACATCTACCTTAAAGTAGTTTAGGTATTCATTTTTTTTAATAATTAAAAACAAACAGTTATGACTATCTACGAAGAGATGCAAGAGCTGGCTAAGAAAAAACTACGAGCCGAAAAATCTGAACAGGAAGATTGTAATGTTATTCAACATGAGATTGCCCAGGAACTATATAGGTTCCTGAAGGATAGTGGCCTATCAGTAGAGTTGGTTGCTGGCGGTTGTGTCTATGACATCTGTGTCACTATTGATGCAGATAACACGGGTACCGTAAGGGTATTCTACAAGAGTGTATCAAACAAAAATGAAAAGCATAAGGTAGAATACTTGTCCCCTGTAATCTGTAATTCAATCATAGGGAGAAAAAGATGCTGGGTTTCTGTGTCATCTAATGAACAAATGTTAGACCTCATCAAGGGTGACATAGTGGATGTTTTCACTTACAAACTGAAAAATAAATAACTATGCTTCCTATCGTATTTGAATTCAACCAGGACTACCTAGCCTGCTCGGGCAGTATGGTGGAACAGTCAGGTTTATTTGTTTACATCCGGACTCTTTACCAAGAGGCGTGGATGGGTACTACATTTTTTATATCGATGAATTAGTATTTAAAAACAATCTAAATTAAATTTTATGAGTAAAATTAAAAAGTCATCAAATGACTTTAAGAGTCTACCTAGTAATAATAGACTTGATGGTATTCAGTATTTAGCTATGTTCCCTAATGGGTATGGAGCTTCAATAGTCATGAACCTATTCTCTTATGGTGGGAATGATGGATTATGGGAGTTAGCTGTCTTGGATGATGAGGGTGACCTTTGCTATGATACACCTATTACAGATGATGTGTTAGGGTATCTGACAGAAGATGATGTAGATGAGATTCTGGATAGGATAGAAGAACTACCCCCTTGTGTTTCGAAGAATGTTTAGTTTATATGTAAAAAAGCCTGTTCAACTGAGCAGGCTTTATTATTTAATCACTTAAAAAGTTTGTAATGAAAAAGATGTATTACGTTGTGGAACGTCAATTAGAATCTGATGGTGAGTTTGACTATGCCACAGATACTAAAGATGTAACCTTGTATGTTTGGGATTCTAATGTTAATGATTTAGTCTATGTAGGTGATTCAGAGTTAGCTGTAAAGACCAATGTATTAGAGTATTTACAAAAGCATTTTCCTGATAATGAATTTAAAAAATTGTAATTATGACGTACAGAATAATCTGGGAGGTGGAGTTAGATGCAGATAATCCTTTAGAAGCAGCTAAGGAAGCCTTAGACTACATAATAAATGGTGAGGCAAGATTCTTTGAGGTCCGGCAGGAGTGGGACGATAAAGACAACCTTTTGGATAAGCCTGTAATCTATGGAGTAGATTTACTAGAGGGAGAAAATACAGTATTTTTAATTGAAGAAAATAAATAAGTTATGCAAACAGAATACAATTTAGAATTCCTGTTAGAAAATACAGGATGTTATGAGAAAAGTAAAATAGAAAGTCTCTTTCCAAAAGAAAGAGAAGTAGTTAGCTACAAGGATATATTGCAAAGCAATATTCCTCTTGAAGATAAGTACTGGTTCTTTTGCCATA
>Ga0214166_1000032_pt1 | contig 70452 bp, 47 predicted proteins | sample TroBogepilimnion_27_FD_153005 | JGI IMG/M metagenome (GOLD analysis project Ga0214166, IMG submission 153005) | Freshwater microbial communities from Trout Bog Lake, WI - Practice 18AUG2009 epilimnion v3 | ecosystem: Environmental > Aquatic > Freshwater > Lake > Epilimnion/Euphotic zone ...
CCAGCGCCAGGATGGCCTTGATCTCCTCCTCCGGATGCTCCCAGGTCAGCAGGAAATCCTTGTGGTAGAGATCGGTCCTCAGCGCCTGGAAGGCTTTGACGTTGTCGGCAAGGGCGGGCATGGTGGGCTCCAGAAGGAAGTTCGCAATGGGTCCTAGTCCCAGGGCTCAGGCTGGCCCCTGAAGGAGTTCACCCGGAGGGTGGCCCGGGTCGAGGAGGCGATCCTGCTCGACGACCGGGACTCCCCGGAGGAAGACGGCCCGGAAGGAGAGGGGCGAGGTGAAGCCCGGATAGGGTTCCGGGGCATCGGTGAGGGAGGATTGGATCGGCCTTGAGGGCCCGTGGGGATCCAGCAGGACCACATCCGCATCCAGCCCCGGACGCAGTGCCCCCTTGCGGTGCCCCTGCCCCAGGCGTTGGGCGGGCTGCTCGGAGAGGCGGAGGGCGAGTTCCAGTGCGGCCCGGTCCGGGTCTGCCTCCCAGAGTTTCCAGGCCAGGTGCGGCAGGCCCCCCAACCCGCCCAGGCCGTTGGCGACCCCGCGGATGTCCCGGCCGTCCCAGTCGTCCTTGTCGGCCCGGCAGAAGGCGCAGTGGTCCGTGGCGAGCATGTCGAAGGCGCCATCCCGTGCCAGGGTCCGGAAGGTCTCCCGGTCGCCGCGCAGGGGCGGGGAGCAGACCCACCGGTGCCCATCGGGCCGGTCCAGCCAGGTCTCATCCAGCCAGAGGTACTGGGGGCAGGTCTCGCTGGTGAGGTCCTGGGACCGCCGGGAGGCCTGGATGTGCCGGGCGGCCTCCACCGTGGACACATGCACCACGTGCAGGGGCACGCCCCTCCGGGCCGCCAGGGACACCAGGGCCTCCACGGACCGGATCTCGGCGTCACCGGGGCGCAACCTTGCATGGGCCGAGGCCTTCGCGAGGTCCAGGGAGCCCGGGTCCACCGCCGCCAGCAAGTCGTCGTCCTCGCAGTGGACCAGGAAGCGGGCGCCCAGGGGTCCCATCCGCCGGAAGCCCTCGTCCAGGCGCGCCTGGTCCACGAAGAGGCCCGCGCCCCTGTAGGTGGTGTAGAACTTCAAGGTGCGGTAGCCCGCCGCGGCGAGAAGCCCCAGGTCCACCCAGTCTGCTTCGTCGAAGGTCGTGGGCGTGAGGTGCCAGGCCACGTCCGCATGGCACTGGCCCTCGGCCCGTCGCCGGGCGCGTTGCAGAGCCTTCCGAAGGGATTCATCGGGTCCCTGGGTGACGAAGGTGCACAGGGTGGTGATCCCGTTCATGGCCGCGACGCGGGTGCCGCTCTCGTAGTCGTCCGCCAGTTCGAAGCGCCCGATGCGGTCCCCCACGTGGGTGTGGAAGTCGATGAAGCCCGGCAGCACGTAGCAGCCCCGGGCATCCAGCACCCGGTCCGCCGAGGCCGAGAGCCCCGGCCCGCTGCCCGCAATGTGGCTCCCCTCCAGCAGCAGATCCCCGTCCTCCAGGCGGCCGCCGAGGGCGATCCTGCCGTTCTGGATGAGGGTCCTCATGGGCGCAGGGCCTCCAGGCATGGCTCCACCGCTTCCGGGATCCGGATGCGTCCGAGCGGAGCCTCAATATCCTTCAATCCGTGCCCGGTGGCCAGGACCACCACCTTCGCATCCCTGGGCAGCGGGTCGGGGCCAGCCTGGATCTTCACCAGTCCCGCCAGGGCCGCGGCCCCGGCAGGTTCCGAGAAAATGCCCGTGCGGCTGGTGAGGCGGCTCTGGGCCGTGAGGATCTCCTCGTCCGAGACCGTGAGCGTCCGGCCCCCGCTTTCGAGGACGGCGCGCCGGGCGCCATGGGCATTGCTGGGGCAGGTCACGGAAATGGAATCCGCCCGGGTCGTGGGGTGGACCGCATCCGAATAGATGCCCGTCTGGACGTAGCGGTGGATCGCGTCGGAACTCTCCGCCTGGACGCCGATGAGCCGCGGAAGGCGGTCGATGAGGCCCGCCCGTCTGAGATCCACAAAGGCCTTGTGCACACCCCCGAGGATCACGCCATCGCCCACGGACACGCAGATGGCATCGGGCACCTGGTTCCCGAGCTGGGCCCAGATCTCCAGGCCGGCGGTCTTCTTGCCCTCGAGGGTGAGGGGATGGTAGGCGGTGTTGCGGTTCAGCCCGCCCCGCTGGTCGGTGTATTCCAGGGACAGGCGGAAGGCGTCGTCATAGGTCCCCTTCACGGGGATCACCTTGGCCCCGCAGAGGAGCATCTGCAGGAGCTTGGCCTTGGGGGCGGCCTGGGGCACGAAGATGAGGGCCTGCAGGCCGGCGGAAGCGCACACGGCCGCCAGGGCCGAGGCGGCATTGCCCGTGGAGGCGGCCACGATGAGGTCGATGCCCAGGCGCCGGGCTTCGGCGACCACCAGGAAGGAGGCGCGATCCTTGAGGCTGCCGCTGGGGTTGAGGCCGTCATTCTTGACCCACAGCCGGTCCAGACCCAGGTCCGCGCCCAGGCGGTCCACCGGGGCCAGGGGGGTGTGGCCCACGGTCAGGGGCGGATGGAATTCAGGCTCTACCGGACAGAAGAGATTCCAGTCGGGGCGCTTCGGATCGAAGGTGGCCTGGATCGCCGGATAATCGAAGACCACCTCCAGCACCCCCGTGAGGGGGATGCCGGGGCGGTAGCCCTCCCCGCAGACCGGGCACAGGTACCGGACCTGTTCGCGGGGATACTGCCGCCCGCAGTCCGTGCATCGGTAGGAGAAGGGGGTCATGACGGGGTGCCCAGACAAAATCCGCGCGGGAGTTGGGCTCCCGCGCGGGTGTTCAGGAACGGCTAGAAGTGGAATTCGGCCGAGAGCATCAGGGCGGTGGTCCGCTCGTTGTTGTTCCAGGGTCCCTTGCCGGTGGCGGGATTGAAGACAGCCGGAGCGGAGTAGTTCACGCCGCCGAACTTGTTGTTCCAGTACTCGAAGCCGGGCCCGATCAGGAAGGCGCCGTGCTTGCGGCCGAAGAGGCCACTGGCGTCGAACATGAGGTACATGTCGCCCACGGTCTCGGCCTTGGTGTCGACACCGAAGCCGTCCTTGCCCTTGGGTCCGACGTAGTTCATCCAGCCCTTGAACTCAGCGGGGACGCCCAGGTCGAAGTGCTTGCCCCAGGAAGTCCAGATGGCGTACTGGGTCTTGAAGTCCACTTCCTTCTGCACGACGCCGTTGTAGTTGGCCTCGCGGCAGCCGCCGAAGCCCACATTCCAGAACCCGTGCTCGATGTTGAGGCCGAACTGGGGGCCGGCAATCATCAGCTTCTTGTTGGAGGCGAACTGGTTGTCCTGGGAGTCGAAGTCGAAGCCCACGGTGAAGTCCACTTCCCGCACAGGACCGAAGGCCATGTTGGTCTTGAAGATCTTGCCCAGGTCGAAGCTGGAGCGATAGACCACGTAGACTTCGGTGTTGCCGGGGACGCCGGCCTGGGGCTGCCCGGTGCTGTCGTTGGCAGGGGAGCTCTTGGTGGCGGACAGCATGTTCACATCGAAGAAGTTCGTGCCGTAGTCCCAGCCGTAGACGCCGCTCAGTTCGAGGCGGTTCTTGACCTGGGTGCCCACGAGGCCCGGATCGCGGAACTGGTTGCTGTACTGGTACCCGACGAAGGTGTCGCTCCAGTTGGCGGCGCCGAGGGGCAGCGCGGCCAGGGCGACAAGGCCAAGGACAGTGGAAGTGAACTTCTTCATGCTGGATCTCCTGGGAGGTGGCCCGCGGGGAGGTTGGGCCTGGGGTTGGGAGGGTGGGGGTGAACTGGATGGAGCAGGTGTCGCTGGGGAAATTCGAGACCTGCCCACCGGCATGAAAGCCAGAGGTCCAGCCTCTCGAAAGGCCGACGGCATGGATGAAGCACCGCTAAAATTTAATGGATCAAACCAGATGTGGCAATAGTTTATACCGTGGCGATAATTTTTTTCTCTTTGGCGTCAAAACCCTTCGGGGCTCAGACGGGAAGTGCCTTTTCGGCCGGCAGCAGTGCCAGCATCGTACCCAGGGGACGGAGGTCCAGGGTGGAGCCCTCGCCCAGGGACGCCCTGGCCTCGAAACGCTGGAGGGCGTAGGTATCCGGATCCAGTTCGGCCCGGAGCTGGGGTGAAAGGTACTCGAGTCCCGCCGGGGACCGGGTCAGGCGATGGCTCTGGCCGCCCAGCTTGGCCTCTAACATCAGGGACTCCCCCTGCCGCTCGAAGTGGTAGCAGTCCGTGTTGGACTCCTCGAAGGCAGCCTGGTCGGCCCAGAACCGGGGCTTGTCCTTGTAGGGTGCGCCGCTGGTGGGACAGAACGGCGTGCAGTTGCCGCAGTCGTTGCAGGCATCACCGAGGTTGACGATCTGGACCGGCTGGGCGACCCGGAAGGGCGTCTGACCCTCCTGCCGGAGGCGCCCCCCCCGCTGGACCAGGATCGGCAACTGCAGGTCCAGGGGCTCCATGGCGTAGGCGAGGTTGGCCCGGTTGGGACAGACCGTGACGCAGAGGCTGCAGAGGTCATCGCAGTCCAGGCACCGGCTGGCTTCCTTCACGGCGGCCTCGGCATCGAAGGGCTTGAGCACCTCGTCGAAGCCGTGCCGGTCCGTAATGGGCAGTACAGGCACCTTCTGAGCCCCCACCACCCTGCCCTTCTTTTCCATGAGGGCTGTATCCGCCTGCCCCTTCTCCAGCAGGGGTTCAGGACCCAGTTCCACCCCATGGCGTGCGGCGATGCCCTCGGCCACGGCCCGGCCATCGGCGATGGCCAGGATCACCGAGGAGGCGCCATGCACCGCGTCGCCACCCGAGAAGAGCCCGGGCACCGAGGTCTCCCGGGTCAGGGGGTCCACCACCAGGTAGCCGTTGCCGTTCCGCCGGACCTCCAGGCCCTCCAGGAAGTCCAGCACCGCCTCCTGACTGATGGCCGAGATGATGGTGTCGGCGGGCAGGACCACCTCGCTGCCCTCCACGGGCACCGGGCGGGGTCGGCCCGAGGCGTCCCGCTCCCCCAGGCGCATGCGGGTGCAGGAGAGTCCCGTCACCCAGCCGCCTTCGGAAAGGACCGAGGCCGGGGCCAGCAGGTCCCGGATCTGGATGCCCTCCTCGAGGCAGTCGTGGACTTCGGCGGGATCCGCCGGCATCTGGGCCCGGGTGCGGCGGTAGACGATGGTCACCTCGCCGCCCGGGACCAGCCGGATGGCGGAGCGGACGGCATCCATGGCGGAGTTTCCGGCGCCGATGACGAGGATGCGCCGGCCCAGGTCCATGGGCGTTCCGGCCCGCACCTTGTCGAGGAAGTCCAGGGCGTCCATGACGCCGGGCGTGTCCTCGCCGGGGATGCCCAGGCGCTTGCCCTTCTGGGCCCCCACGGCCAGGAAGACGTAGGGGTAGTCCCGTCGGAGGGCCGCCAGGGTGAAGTCGCGGCCCAGCACCTGGCCCAGGTGGATCGGGACGCCCAGCTCCCGCAGGCGGACCAGGTCCCCCTCAAGGGTATCGTTCGGCAGCCGGTAGGCCGGGATCAGGCCGCCCACCATGCCGCCCAGTTCCTGCTTGGCTTCGAAGACTTCCGGCTCGAAGCCCAGCTTGGCCAAGAAGTAGGCCGCAGAAAGGCCCGCGGGGCCGGCGCCCACGATGGCCACCTTCACGCCCAGGGCCTGGCCGCGCACCTCGGCCGGACGCTTGCCGGCGCTCTCGAAGGCGAAGCGCTTGATCTCGCGGATGGCCAGGGGCGCGTCATAGAAGTTGCGGACGCAGCGCTCCGTGCAGGGGTGGTCGCAGACGCTGCCGGTGATGGCGGGCTGGGGATTGGTGCGGAGGATCACCTCCATGGCCTCGGCGGGCTTGCCGTGGGCCACCAGCCACAGGTAGTCGGGGATGTTCTGGTGGGTGGGACAGGCGTCCACGCAGGGGGCGTTGATGCAGTCGAATTGGCCCAGGGGCCGGTCGCCCTTGAAGTCCAGGGGGCGGATGCGGCGCGTGTAGGCGTCGTCGCCCAGCACCTTCACCGCGTGGCGGGCCAGGTTGAAGCGGGCGCCGTGTCCGCCGGAGCTGGCCTGGACGAAGGCGTCGAGGCTGTCTGCCCCGGCCTCGTCCATGGCCCCCTCGAGGTTCACCAGGTACTGCTGGAGGCGGGCGTAGCCCCCGGGCTTGAGCAGGTCCGTGCAGACCGTCACGGGGCCCAGGTTGTCAGCGATGAGGTCCGTGAAATTCCGCGCCTCGGCCCCGCCGCAGAAACTGAGCGGAACCTTCCCTTCCGTGGCTTCCATCATCAGGTGAGCCAGCGTGAGGGTGAGGGGATGGAGGGCCCGGCCCGAGAGATACATCATCTTTTCATTGGCGGGGAACACCGGCCGGTGGTTGATCACTTCGAGCGTGTTGGTGAGCTTGAGGCCGAAGCCGTTCTCGCGCCCCTCGGCCACCTGGGCCAGCCGCTTCACCATGGCCAGGGCATCCTCCCACTTGGGGTCGTGGCCGAAGGCCTCGTCGGGCACGGTAATGTCGAAGCCCAGGGTATCGTTCAGCAGTCCCCGCAACCGCTCCGGTCCCAGGAGGGTGGGATTGAGCTTCACCCAGGTATGCACGCCCAGTTCGGTGAGCAGGAAGGTGGCGATCCGCTCGATCTCCACCGGGGGGCAACCGTGCATGGTGGACAACGTGATCTGGTTGGACAGTTCGATGGGAATGGCGATGTCTCGCACGGCGGGGTACACCCTGGCCACGATGTCGATGGCTTCCGCCAGGCGCGGACCAGCGTCCCGCATGTCCGCGATGAACTTCTGCACCCGGGGGTGCTGGATGCCCTCCAGGTTGTAGCCCACGCTCATGCTGAAGTGGGTCCCGGGGCCCCGGAGCCCCATCCGGTGGGCCAGGGCATGGAGGAGCACCCAGCCGTGGAGGTACTCGGTGAAGGAGTCCTCCAGTTTCAGTTCCTGGGACCACTCGCAGTTGTAGGTCTCGTCCATGGCATCGATGCAGGGCCGGCTCACCTCGATCTCGTCGAGGATCTGGACCGTCTTCAGCTCGATGAACCGGGCGCCGCAGAGCCAGCTGGCCACGATGTTCTGGGCCAGCTGGGTGTGGGGCCCGGCGGCCACACCCAGGGGCGCGGCCACGGTGTGGCCGAACATCTCCCGGGCAAGCCTGGGATGGGGGATCTGGAAGTTCTGCTTCGGGATGCCGAGGACCGTGTCCTGGCGTTCCAGGCCCTCGAAGATCCAGCGGGCCAGTCGGTCGAGGGCGAGGGGACGGAAGGGTTTTTCCAGCGCGAGTGTCATGGGCTAGGCCTTGGGCTTTCGGCCCAGCAGCCGCATGTCCTTGAGGGGGAGGGTGGTGCGCCGGATGCCATCGAACTGGCAGAGGGCGTTGGCCACGGCGCCGGCCGTGGGGACCAGGCCGATCTCACCCACGCCCTTGGCCCCGTAGGGTCCGACCGCGTCCGGCACCTCGATGCCGATGATCTCCATGGGCGGCATGTCCTTGGCCTTGATGAGGCCCAGATCGGCCATCTTGAGGAAGACTGGACGGCCGTCCTTGTAGGGGAATTCCTCGCTCACGGCGTAGCCCAGACCCATGTGCAGGGAGCCCTCGATCTGGCCCTCGTAGAGGGTGGGGTTCATGATCCTTCCCGCGTCGTGGGCGGCGGTGATCCGGGTGATCTTCCCGGTCTCATCCAATTCCACCAGCTGCGCGGCGAAGCCGAAGGAGTAGTGGGTGATCACGTCGTAGCCGGGCTTGGGGGGCTTGCCCGGGGGCACGGTCCAGTCGCAGACCCAAGAGCCCCGGTACTCCTTCCCCACCAGATCCTTCAAGCTCATGCCCGCGGCCAGGTCCTGCTTGAGCTCCTTGCAGGCGGCGATGACGGAGTTGGCCAGGAGGGATGTCCCCCGGGAGCCGGTGGTCATGCCGGCCTCGGCCTCCTCGTTGGTCTCCACGAGCACCTCGATGAGGTCCGGGTCAATGCCGGTCTCCTCCACCAGGGTCTGCACGCCCATGGTGTAGTTGCCCTGGCCCATCTCGCACCAGCCATGGTGGAGCTCCACCCGGTCCGCGGCCCTGATCACGATCTTGGCGTGGCTGAAGTCGGGCAGGCCGCAGCCGATGCCCGTGTTCTTGATGCCCGAGGCCAGCCCGGCGCACTTGGCGGCGTAGAAGCGGTCCTTGAGGGCCTCCAGGCACTTCCGGACGCCCACACCGGCCGTGAGGACCTGGCCCGTGGCGAAGGTGCGCCCTTCCGTCAGGGCGTTGTCCCAGCGGAACTGCCAGCGGTCGAAGCCGCCGAGCTTGCAGAGTTCGTCCAGGCAGGACTCGAAGGCGAAGTTGGACTGGTTGACCCCGAAGCCCCGGAAGGCGCCGCAGGGGGCGTTGTTGGTGACCACCGCCGTGCCATTCACCAGCACGTTGGGTACAAAGTAGGCCGCGGCCGAGTGGGACACGGCCCGCTCGATCACCGCCAGGCCCACGCTGGAGTAGGCGCCGCTGTCCGAGTGCATGGTGACCACCATGCCGGTCAGCATCCCGTCCTTATCGCAGCCCACGGCGTAGTCCATGACGATGGGGTGGCGCTTGGTGTGCATGCAGAGGGATTCCTGGCGGGAGAGGCGCACCATGGCGGGCTTGCCCGTGAGCCAGGCCAGCAGGGCCGCGTGGCTCTGGGTGGTGATGTCCTCCTTGCCGCCGAAGCCGCCGCCGTTCTGGACCTGGACCACGTTCACCAGGGCCTTGGGCAGCCCCAGGAGCTCCGCCAGCTGGTGGCGGTCCTCGTAGACGCCCTGGCTGCAGCTGTAGACCTTCACGCCGGGCCGGCCGTCCTTCCCCCAGGGCAGGGCCAGGGTGGCCTCGGGCTCCAGGAAGGCATGCTCGACCCGCTGGGTGCTGAAGCGGTTGCGGGTCACGAAGGCCGAGCCCGCCAGGGCCGCCTCGGCTTCGCCCACCTTCACCGCGGCCCGATGCAGCACGTTGCCCGGGAACATGGGGTGGACCTGGTCGGCTCCGGGCTGCAGGGCCTCGAAGAGGTCCGTGACCGGGTCAAGCACTTCGTAATCCACTTTCACTTTCGCCGCGGCCTCCCGGGCGATGGCCTCGGTCTCGGCCGCCACCGTGGCCAGCACGTCGCCCACGAAGCAGGTGGTCTCGCCCTCGGCCACCAGCACGGGCCAGTCCATGGTGATGGAGCCCATGTGCCGCTTGCCGGGGACGTCCTTCGCCGTGAGCACCCGGATCACGCCGGGCACCGCCTGGGCCTCTGAGATGTCGATGCGAAGCACCTTGGCCCTCGGGTGGTCCGAGAAGCGCAGGGCCCCGAAGAGCATGCCCGGTTCCTTCATGTCGCCCACGAAGACCCGGTCGCCCAGGACGGCCTCCCGCCCCGTGTACTTCCCGTGCCGCGTGCCCACGCGGCCCGTGCCCTGGGGCAAGGCCACGGCCTTGCCCTCCCGGAGGGCCTCGGCGGCGCACTCGATGGAGTCGATGACCTTCTTGTAGCCGGTGCACCGGCAGATGTTCCCCGAGAGTCCGGCGGCGATCTCCTCCCGGCTGGGGCTGGGGTTCTTGTCCAGCATGGCCTTGGCCTTCATGACGATGCCCGGGGTGCAGAAGCCGCACTGGACGCCGCCCTTGACCACGAAGGCGTCCCCGAAGACTTCCCGCTCCCGGGGGGACAGGCCCTCGGCGGTGGTGAGCGACTTGCCTTCGAGGTCCTTCATCTTCATCCGGCAGCTCAGGCGCGAGGCCCCATCCACCAGGACCGTGCAGCAGCCGCAGACGCCCTCGCCGGAGCAGCCGTCCTTGGGACTGATGAGCCCGGCAACTTCCCGCAAATAGGTGAGTACATTGAGGTCCGGACTGGCCAAGAAGGTCCGGCGCTGACCATTGAGATGGAATTCCATGGGGTGCCTCTGTTCAAGCCTTCGGGCCTCGGTGGACCCGGAGGTTCTGTAAGTGTGATCCCGCCGGGCCAAACAGGAGGATTTTGTGATCCGTTCTCATCGCCAAATAGTACGCTGGCCCATTCTATGGGCGACCTGGGCTGGGGGCGATAAAAATTTCTACCTATAGGAAAATTATTGACTATCTCCCCCGGCGAAGGTTAGATTCTGCCCTGCCTGGAAGCCTCCTTCCAGACCTGGAGGACTCATGTCGAATCTGGATGCCCAAATCGCCTCGCTGGCGGCGAAGTACCTACCCCTGGCCGCCGAAATGCTGGCGGAGGCGATCCGGATTCCCGCCGATTACGTGGACAAGCCCGTGGATCAGGGCGGCGATCCCGCCTGCGGCACCTCCAACCACGAGTTCCCGCGCCTGGACTACCTGCGAAAGAAGGTCATCGAGATCAAGGCGGTGCGAAACCCCGAAGACGCCTATTTCGACGAGTTCGGGAATCTGGTCTGGTGGGTGGAGGATCCCAAGGACGGCATCGCCAAGGACCAAAAGAAGGTCATCTACATCGACGGCCACACGGACACGGTGAAGCCCCTCCGCGCCCAGTGGCTGCAGAAGGTCGTGGGCGTCGACTGCTTCGACGGCATCATCGACCCCGCCAAGGTCAACAAGGAATTCCTGAAGAAGGAACTGGGCTTCCTGCCCCCGGACGAGGAGTGGAAGCACCTCATCTTCGGCCGCGGTTCCGCGGACCAGCTGGGCGGTGTGGTCTCCGCGGCCATCGCCACCAAGATCCTGCTGGAACTCGAGGCCGAGGGCGCCCTGAAGGGCTCCATCGTCTACTCCTACGCCACCGCCTGTGAAGAGGACAACGACGGCGCCGGGCCCATGTACCTCGTGCGCAAGGTGTTCCCCACCGCCAAGCCGGAGATCATCCCCGACGTGGTCATCCTCACGGACGGCTCCGGCTGCTCCAAGAATGGCGCCCTGGGCATCTACCGCGGCCAGCGGGGCCGCATGCAGATCGAAGTCACGGTCACCGGCAAGTCCTGCCACGGTTCCATGCCCTGGGAGGGCAAGAACCCCCTGGAATTCGGCGGCGCCATCGTGAAGGAGGCCGCCGAGAAGTACGACAAGCGCATCGGCTTCAAGGACGACAAGTTCCTGGGCCACGGCACCCGCACCGCCTCCTGGGCCAGGCTGGACACGCCCAGCGACTGCGCCGTGCCCGAGAAATTCACCTTCCGCTTCGACCGCCGCCTCACCATCGGCGAGACCCCCGAGCAGTCCTGCGCCGACGTGGAGGCCCTGGACGCCGTGGCCGCGGCCCGCCAGGCCGGCCTCTCGGTGGACGTCTCCATCCCCACCTATACCGAAGCCTCCTGGAAGGGCTATGTGCTCAACAACCCCCAGGTCTACCTGGGCTGGCTCACTCCCGAGGAGCATCCGGCGGTCCAGGCGGCCGTGAGCGCCTACCGCAAGGTGATCAGCCCCCATGTGGACGGGAAGATCGGCACCGGTGGCGTCCTCACCAAGGAGCCCCGGGTGGACCGCTGGGTCTTCTCCACGGATGGCGTGGGCTTCCCCGTCCCCAAGGAGGCCTCCATCCCCGGCAGCGTGAACAAGAACTGGGTCGTAAGCGAGGTCTACAAGCACCCGGCCATGATCGGCTTCGGCCCGGGCATCGAGCAGAACACCCACAAGATCGGGGAGTGCCTGGACGAGCGGGAACTCCAGCACTGCGCCGCCTTCCTGGCCCGCTTCCCCAGCGTGTTCGCGGGAGCCTGAGGGCGGGCCTGTCCCCCTGCACCAGAATGGCCTGGGTCCCTCGGCGGGATGACCCAGGCCATTTGGTTGTCGGGCTGAGGCTCAGTTCGTGGCGTCGTTGCTGATGCCCATGCGGTCGAAGGCCCAGAACACCAGGCTCAGGAAGATGGCCACCACCGTGCCCAGGGCCATGCCCTTCAGCTCCACGGTGCCCAGCTTCACGGCGGCGCCGCTGATGCCGCTGACGAGCACCACCGAGGTCAGGATCAGGTTGCGGGGCTGGGTGTAGTCCACCTTCTTCTCGATGAGCATGCGGATGCCCGCCGCCGCGATGACGCCGAAGAGCAGGATGCACACGCCGCCCATGACGGGCACGGGGATGCTCCGGATGAGGGCCGCCAGCTTGCCGGAGAAGGACACCAGGATGGCGATGATGGCGGCGCCACCGATGACCCACACGCTGTAGACCTTGGTGATGGCCATGACGCCGATGTTCTCCCCGTAGGTGGTGTTGGGCGTGGCGCCCACGAGGCCCGAGAGCACGTTGGAGATGCCGTCACCCAGCAGGGAACGGTGCAGGCCGGGATCCTTCACCAGGTCCTTGCCTACGATGTTTCCCGTCACCACCAGGTGCCCCACATGCTCCGCCAGGACCACCAGCGAGGCCGGCAGGATGATGAGGATCGCCTGGATGTTGAAGCTGGGCGCATAGAGCGTGGGCACCTGGAACCAGGGGGCGGCCTGGACTGCCGTGAAATCCACGACCCCGAGGAGCATGGAGAGGACGTAGCCTGCGATCACGCCCAGGAGCACCGGGATGACCGCCAGGAAGCCCCGCAGGAGCACCGAGGCCAGGATGGTCACGGCGAGGGTGGACAGGGACACGAGCAGCGCCAGTCGCACCGTCATGCCCAGGGGCACGGTGCTCGCGGTGAGGCCGGCCATGTTCGTGGCCACGGGGGCAAGTTCCAGTCCGATGATCGCCACGATGGCGCCCATGGCGGCGGAGGGGAAGATGATGTCGATCCAGCGAGTGCCCGCAAAGCGCACCACCTGGGAGACCAGGATGAAGACGAGGCCGAAGACGATGAAGCCGCCCTGGGCGGCCGAATACCCGAGGCCAGAGGCCAGCACCGCGAAGACGGGGGAGATGAAGGCGAAGCTTGAGCCGAGGTAGGCGGGAATGCGCCCCTTGGCCACGAAGAGGTAGATCAGGGTGCCCACGCCGTTCATCAGCAGGCAGGTGGCCGGATTCACCTTGAAGAGGAAGGGCACCAGCACCGTGGCGCCGAACATGGCAAACAGGTGCTGCAGGCTGAGGGGAACGGTCTGGAGCAACGGAAGCCGTTCCTCAACCTCGATGGTACGTCGCAGCATGGGATCCTCGCGCTTGGGGCGTTGGCAGGGTGTGACCCGGCAGAACCTCACCGAGGAGGCCGTGGGTCTCAATAGGCTCGAAGTGCGGATTCAGTATCCTTGGAGTCCGGCCAAATCCCCAGCCCAAGTTGGCCCTGATCTTACTTTCCGCTCGGCGAGCTGACCGCCGCCTCAGGCGGGACCCAGGCCCCTGAGCATCTCGAGCAGGAGGTTCCCGGCCACCCTGCGGCGGAACCGGGCGGAGGAGCGCAGGTCGTCGATGGGGGAGATGTCCGCCTGGAGCGCCTGGTGCGCAGCCTCGAATGGAAGTTCCGTGACGGGCTGCCCCAGGAGAATCCCTTCGGTTCCCGTGGCCCGGATGGGCATGGGCGCCACGCTGCCCAGGGCGAGCCGCAGTTCCTGGAGCCGCCCCCCGGCCACCCGGCCCCAGGCGGCCAGGCTCACCTTGGCGATGGCCTGGGCCTGGCGGGTGCCCACCTTGCGGAAGTAGTGGAAGCCGCCTTCGCGGGGCCGGGAGAGGCGGATGCGGGTGATGAGCTCGTCCGAGGCCAGCAGGCTGCATTTGTAGCCCGTGTGGAAGCCGGCGTAGGGTACCCAGCGCGCTCCCCGGAGGGAACTCAGCTCCAGGTCGGCGCCATAGGCCAGCAGGCTGGGTGGAGTATCCGCGGCGGGGCTGCCGTTGGCGATGTTGCCGCCCAGGCTGCCCCTGCTCTGGATGGCGAGGGCCCCCGTGACCTTGGCGCTGCGCACCAGGTTGGGGAATTCCCGCTGCAGCAGCGGGTGGGCGGCCACCTCCCGGAACAAGGTGAGGGCGCCCAAGGTCACCTCATCTTCGGACACGGTGATGCCGCGCAACTCCTCCAGGCCCCAGAGATTCAGGAAGAGGCGGTCCGGCAGGCGGCCGGCCGCAAAGGGCACCATCAGGTCCGTGCCACCCGCCAGGGGCCTTGCCTCGGGGCAGGCCGCCCGCAGGGACAGGGCCTCGTCCAGGCTCCTGGGCGTGAGCACGTCGCAGAGGGAGGGCTGGCCTCTCATGGGCGTCCCTCCCCGGCTGCCAGCAGCGCATCGACGATCTTCACGTAGCCGGTGCAGCGGCACAGGTTTCCCGCCAGGCCTTCCCGGGCCCCGGCTTCATCGTGGACCGCCTCCGTCTCCAGCAGGTGGGTCCCCGCCACCAGCATCCCCGGGGTGCAGAACCCGCACTGGGCGCCCCCATGGTGCAGGAAGGCCTCCTGCAGGGGGCTCAGGTCCGTCCCCGCCAGGCCCTCCACCGTGCGCAGGCTCGCTCCCTGGACCTGGATGGCGGGTATCAGACAGGCATTCACCAGGCTGCCGTCCAGAATCACGGAACAGGCGCCGCATTCGCCTTCGCCGCAGCCTTCTTTGGTGCCCGTCAGGCCGAGGTCCTCGCGGATCACGTCCAGCAACCGGGCCATGGGATGGACGAGGGCCTGCCGGCACTCCCCGTTCACCGTGAGCTTCAGAAGGATTTTCGGTGAGCTCATGTCAGCCTCCTTCCACCAGGTCCATCAGTACCTCGGGCGTCATGGGCACCTGCCGGGGCACGACCTGGAGCGCATGCTGCACGGCATTGAGAAGGGCCGGCGCCGGACCGTCCATGGGCAATTCCCCCAGTCCCTTCGCTCCGCCGGGACCGTAGGCGTAGGGACGTTCCTCGAAGAAAACCCGGATGCGGGGCAGGTCCGCCGCCGTGGCGATGAGGTAGTTGCTCATCTGGTGGTTGGCCATGCTGCCCTGGCGCCAGATCACCTCTTCGTTGAGGCCCCACCCGATGCCCTGGGCCACGCCACCCTCGATCTGGCCGGCGGCCAGGGTGGGATTGAGCACCCGGCCCACCTCCTGCACGGCCACGAAGTCGGCCACCTGGGTCTCGTAGCTCACCAGGTCGACGCGCAGATCGGCCGCATAGCAGGCCCAGGCGTAGGTGGCGTAGGCATCGCCCCGGTAGGTGGCATCGTCCCATTCCACGAAATCCGGTTTCTGGTACCGGCTTTCGGTGCGGAGGGCGCCGTGCCGGGCCACATAGGTCCGGATGGCGGTGCCCACATCCCCGTCCTGTAGGAGGCCCGCCTCCAGGAGCGTCTTCCGCATGGCCAGCCCGGCGTCGAGCACCAGCTTGCCCACCACCTGGGTGGTCCGGGAGGCCACCGTGGGGCCGCTGTTGGGGACCAGGCCCGTGTCGGGGGGGGCGACCACGATGAGGTCCACGGGCGCCTGCAATGCCTCCGCCGCCACCTGGGCGAAGACGGTGTTGGCCCCCTGCCCCATTTCCGTGGAGGCCGCCAGCACTCGCACCTGTCCCTCCGCGGTGCCCTCGAGGGCCGCCACGGAATTGAGCATCGTCTCCCCGCTGCCCGTGAAGCCCCCCCCGTGCATGAACACCGAGAACCCCACGCCGCGCTTGACGGGGTCGTCGGTTGCATTGAGGACGGGATAGGCGGCGCGCTTCTCTGCGTACCGGATCTCGGTGAGGGCGCGGTCCATGAGGGCGACCAGGTCCACTTCATCGCGCATGATCTGGCCCGTGGCCATGGCATCGCCGGTGCGCAGCAGGTTCTTCCGGCGCAGGTCGGCGGGATCCAGACCCAGTCGCTGCGCCGCCTCGTCCATGTGGCGCTCGATGGCAAAGAGGCTCTGGGGGGCGCCGAAGCCCCGGAACGCGCCGTGGGGCGGCGTGTTGGTGGCGAGGGCCCGGGCCTGGATGCGCAGGTCGGGGCAGCGGTAGGGACCCGAGGCGTGGAGCGCACCGCGACTGAGGACCACCGGCGAGAGGGTCATGTAGGCCCCCCCGTCCAGCAGGAATTCGACGTCCAGGGAGAGCAGCGTCCCGTCTGCTGCGAAGGCGCTGCGGATGCGGGTCCGGGAGGGATGGCGCTTGGTGGTGCAGGCCATGTCCTCCTCCCGATCGTAGGCGATCTTCACGGGCCGCCCGCCGGCCTTCCAGGACAGGAGGGCCGCGTGGCAGGCGAGCATGGAGGGGTAGTCCTCCTTGCCGCCGAAGCCGCCGCCGGTCTCCACCTGGACCACGCGCACCTTCTCCAGGGGCAACTGGAACAGTTCGTGGAGGGCATGGTGCACGTAGTAGGGGCACTGCATCGAGCCCCGCACCAGCACGCCCCCGGCCGAGGCCTCCCCGATGATGGCATTGGGCTCGATGTAGACGTGCTCCTGTGCCCCGGTGTGATAGGTGGCGTCCAGGCGCAGGTGACCCAGGGCCGCGGCGGCCTCGGGATCCCCCTTGGCGATGAGGATGGTCTTGAAGATGTTGTCCTGGCCCCAGATGACCGGGTCGCAGCGAAGGCTCTCCTCGATCCCAAGCACGGCGGGCAGGGGCTCCACGTCCACCCGCACCCGCTCCCGGGCATCCTGGACCCGCAGGGGATCGGGATGGGCCAGCAGCACGATGGGCTCTTCGGCATGGTTGACCACACCATCGGCCAGGCAGGGCTGGTCAAGCATCAGGTGGGCCACCGCGTTCTTTCCGGGGATGTCCCGGGCCGTGACGATGACGAACTCCGCCCAGGGGAACCCTTCTTCGAAATGGATGCCGGTGATCCGCCCCCTGGGGACACGACTGCGGACCGTGGCCCCGTGGAGCAGGCCCTCGATCCTGAGGTCGTCCGTGAAGGAGGCGGCCCCGGTGACCTTGGCACGGCCCTCCTTGCGTTGAACCGAGCGGCCGATGTGGGCGAAGTCGTTCATGTGGCGTCCTCAGTCAGTGGCTATTTTGTCATCTTGGGCCAGGGCCCACTTCAATCTCGGTGGAAACAGCGCCTGCCGCGCACGTAGGCCTGCTGGACCAGACGGGGGTCCGAGCGGTAGACCAGCCGCGAGAGCGCCTGGGCCGGGTTCGGGGAGATCCGGCCGAAGGGATCAGAAAGCCGGACATCCACCACCAGGAAATCCGCTTCGAAACCCGCCTCCAGCGCGCCCAGCCGGTCCCCGAGCCCCAGGGCCCTGGCGCCGCCACGGGTGGCCAGGTAGAACCCGCCCGCAGCGTCCAGCGTTGGCTGGGGCTCCAGGTCGAGCGCTTCAGTGATCTCGTGCTTCTGCTCGTCCGTGATCCCAGCCACCCGGCCCAGCCGGGCGGTCTGCACCTGCTGCGACGCCCGCCTCAGCTTGCTGGCAGTGCAGGCCTCCCCCATCTCCCGGAACATGGAGAGGCTCGGGCCGGCCCCCACATCGGTGCCCAGGCCCACCGAGAGCCCCTCCTCCAGCCAGGCCGAGAGGGGCATGGTACCGCTCTGGAGAAAGGCGTTGGAGCTGGGACAGTGGACCAGGCTGCAGCCGAGTTCCCGAAGCAGCGTCCGCTCCGGAGGCAGGAGGTGGATGCCGTGCCCCAGGAGGGTGCGGGCGCCCAGGAGGTCCGCGCGGCGGTAGACGTCGGCGTAATGGTGGGCCTCCGGGAAGAGGCGGTGCACCCAGGCCAGCTCCTGCAGGTTCTCGGCCAGGTGGGTCTGGATGAAGGCGCCATAATCCCGGGCCAGCCGTCCCGCCCCGGTCATGAGTTCCCTGGAACAGCTGGGGGCGAAGCGGGGGGTGAATGCGTACTGGAGGCGCCCCCCGTCCCGACCGTGCCATGTCCGGCAGAGCTCCTCGCTCGTCCGCAGGCTGGTGGCGGTGTCTTCGAGCAGGGCCTCGGGCGCGTTGCGGTCCATCATGGTCTTGCCGATGACCGCGCGGATGCCGCAGGCTTCCGCCTCGCGGAAGATCGCGTCCGTGGCGTCGGCATGGATGGTGGTGTACAGGACCGCCGTGGTGGTGCCCAGGGACAGGGCGTCCTGCAGGTAGCTCCGGGCGGTGGCGCTTGCGTGTGCCAGGTCCGCGAACCGGGCCTCGGCGGGGAAAATGTGGCGCTCCAGCCAGGGCAGGAGTTCCAGACCGTCGGCGGCCACCGCCTCGTACTGGGGCAGATGGGCATGCAGGTCCACCAGGCCGGGCAGGATCCAGAAGGGGCGCAGGTCCTCCACGGCCAGTCCCGGATGGCGGGAAGCCACGGCCCCGAAGGCCCCCGCATCGCTGATGAACCCTCCCTCCACGACCAGCCCCCCATCGGCCTCGAAATGAAGCTCCTGGAGGGCAGGTGCGGAAAGGAGGGACGCGCGAATCAGCACGAAGAATGCCAGAGTTTGAGCCTGGACCGGAGGAGAAGGGAACTTCCTTCAGCCCCGGTCCAGGCTGTCGATCAGTTCTTGGGCAGGGTCGAATCCACACCCTTCACGTAGTAGTTCATGGCGCCGAGCTGGGCGTCCGTCATGCTCTTGCCCTTGGCGACAAGTTCCTTGCCATCCTGGGCGACCACGGGGCCGTCGAAGGGATGCAGCTTGCCGGCGATGATCTCCTTCTCCAGCTTGCCCACGAGGGTCTTGACCGGGGCGGGCACCGCGGGATTCAGGGGCGCCAGCTTGATCATGCCGTCCTTCATGCCGCCCCAGATGTTGGTGCCCTTCCAGGTGCCGGCCATCACTTCCTTGACGGTGCGGATGTAGAAGTCACCCCAGAGGTGGGTGGTGCCCGTGAGGCAGGACTTGGGGCCGTACTTGCTCATGTCGGAGTGGTAGCTGAAGGAATAGAGGCTGGGATTATCCTTGTGCTTCTCCTCCACCGCCTGGACCACGGCCGTGGAATCCGTGTGGTGCGTGACCATGTCCGCGCCCTGGGAGATGAGGGTCAGGGCGGCTTCCCGCTCCTTGCCCGGATCGAACCAGCTGTTCACCCAGATCACCCGGACCTCGGCCTTGGGATCCACGCTCCGCATGCCCTCGGTGAAGGCGTTGATGCCCTGCAGCACCTCGGGGATGGGGAAGGCGGCCACGTATCCGGCGACGTGGGACTTGGTCATCTTCCCGGCGATGACACCGCAGAGGTAGCGGCCCTCGTAGAAGCGGGCGTTGTAGATGCCCATGTTCTTGGCGGTCTTGTAGCCGGTGGCGTGGAAGAAGAAGTTGTTCGGGAAAGCCACCGCCACCTTCTCGGTGGCGTTCATGTAGCCGAAGGAGGTGGTGAAGACGATCTTCGCCCCGCCGGTGATCATCTGGCGGATGACCCGCTCGGCGTCGGCCCCCTCGGGCACATTCTCCACGAACTTTGTGGCGACCTTGCCGGCCAGAGCCTTCTCCATTTCCTTGCGGCCCTGATCGTGCTGGTAGGTCCAACCCGCGTCACCCACCGGGCTCACATAGACGAAGCCGACCTGGGTCGGGGCGGGATCAGCGGCGGCCAGGGGCGCGGCGGCCAGCAGGCCCAGCCCGAGGAGGGCGATCGAGGATTTCAGTCTCTGCATGAGGAACTCCTAGCTGAAAAAGTGGTGGGGGGCCGCCAGGGGCGGCGTGTTGGGGCAGGATCAGGTGTCGGGCATGAACGGCTGGCCCAGCGAGGCGGGCGAGTTGAGGCGGATCGTACTGCGGTTGCGGGAGATTAGCACCAGCACCAGCACGGTGGCCAGATAGGGGAGCGCCGACAGGAACTGGGCCGGGATGTCCAGGCGGAGCCCCGAACCCTGGACGAACATCTGGGTGATCATGGCGCCGCCGAAGAGGTAGGCGCCCAGCATCACCCGCAGCGGACGCCAGGTGGCGAAGACCACCAGGGCCAGGGAGATCCAGCCGCGCCCGGCCACCATGCCCTCCACCCACAGGGGGGTGTAGAAGACCGAAAGAAAGGCTCCCCCGATCCCGGCCATGGCCCCCCCGAAGAGGGTGGCCAGATAGCGGATGCGCAGCACGTTGTAGCCGATGGCATGGGCCGCCACCGGGGTCTCGCCCACGGCCCGGAGGGCCAGCCCCCAGCGGGTCCGGTACAGGAACCAGGCCACTAGGCCCAGCATGATCCAGGAGAAATACACGAGGGCCTGCTGCTCGAACAGGGCATGCCCCAGCAGGGGCAGCCTCGAGAGGAGGGGGATCGGCAGGGGCGGGACGCTGTTCAACGTCTGCGATTCATAGGGCTTGCCGATGAAGGCGGAGAGGCCCACGCCAAAGATCGACAGGGCCAGTCCCGAGGCCACCTGGTTGGCCTGCAGGGTGAGCGCCGCGAAGCCGAACAGGGCTGACATGGCCATGCCCGCCGCCATGCCCGCCAGGACCCCCAGCAGGGGGCTGCCGGTGTGGATGGTGGTGGCGAAGGCGGCCACGGCCCCCACGGACATGATGCCTTCGGCGCCCAGGTTGAGGACGCCCGATTTCTCCGTGACCAGTTCGCCCAGCGCCGTGAGGATCAGCGGCGTCCCCGCCACGACCGTGGCGAAGAGGATGGCGGAAAGGAGGCCCGGTGCCATGGTGAATCCCTACTTTCTGCCGCGGACCAGCCGCAGCCGGAAGTGGATGAACACGTCGGAGCCCAGGAGAAAGAACAGCAGCAGCCCCTGGAACACCTTGGAGATGGAATAGGGCAGGCTCAGGTACTGCTGGGCCTGTTCCCCGCCCATGTAGAGCAGCGCCATGAGCAGGCTGGCGAAGAAGATGCCCACGGGCTCCAGGCGGCCCACGAAGGCCACGATCATGGCAGCGAAGCCGTAGCCCGGCGAGATGTGCTCGGTGATCTGCCCGATGGGCCCCGCCACCTCGGAAACGCCCGCCAGGCCCGCGCAGCAGCCCCCCACCAGCATGCCCAGCCAGACCGTGCGGCGGGCCGAGAAGCCGGCATAGCGACCCGCCCGCTCGGCCTGACCCGACACCTTCATCTGGTAGCCGAGGAAGCTGCGGTTCATGAAGATCCAGCCGACGACCAGGGCTCCGATGGCCACGAGCAGCGCCGCGTTGACCCGGGTGCCCTCCACCAGGACCGGGATGATGGCCTTGGCCTGGAACAGGCGAGTCTGGGGGAAATTGAAGCCGTCGGGATCCTTCCAGGGGCCGTGGACCAGCCAGGAGACCACCAGCTCGGCGATGTAGACGAGCATCAGGCTGGTGAGGATCTCGTTGGCGTTGAACCGGGTGCGCAGCCAGGCGGGAATGGCGGCCCAGAGCATGCCGCCCAGGGCCCCGGCCACGAACATGGCGGGCAGGAGGAAGGGGCTCTGGCTGGCGGGGAAATGCAGAGCCAGGCCACCCCCGGCCAGGGCCCCCATCAACAGCTGGCCTTCGGCGCCGATGTTCCAGACATTGCCGCGGAAGCCCACGGACAGGCCCACGGCGCAGAGCATGAGGGGCGTGGCCTTCAGGAAGAGCTCCGCCACGCCATAGCGGTCCGCCATGGGCTGGAGGAAGAAGACCTTGAAGCCCTCCACGGGGCTCTTGCCCAGGACCTTGAACAGCACCATGCCGCAGGTCAGCATGAGGGCCACCGCGAGCAGCGGCGACAGGTAGCGCATGAGCCGGGAGGGCTCCGGGCGGGGCTCGATCCTAAGCCACATCAGGGGCCTCCCCGGATCCGCCCACTGCATCCCCAGGCCAGAGACCGCTCATCCACACGCCGATCTCCTCCACGCCCGTTTCCGAAGTGACCTTGGGTGGAGACAGGCAGCCCTTGGAGATGACCACCAGCCGGTCACAGATCTCGAAGAGCTCGTCCAGTTCCTCGGACACCACCAGGATGGCCGTTCCGGATTCCCGTAGGTCCAGCAGCTGTCGCCGGATGAACGAGGCGGCCCCCACGTCCACGCCCCAGGTGGGCTGCGCAAGCACCAGCAGCTTGGGGTTCTGCATGATCTCCCGGCCCACGATGAACTTCTGCAGGTTGCCCCCCGACAGGGACTTCGCCTCTGAGTCGGGTCCGCCGCACTTCACGTCGAAGCGCTTGATGCAGTCCTCGGCGAAGCGGCGGGCCGAGCCGAAGCGGATCAGGCCCAGCACCAGCATGCCCTTGCGGTAGGCCGTGAGGAGGATGTTCTCCGTGAGCGAGAGCCGCGGCACCGCACCCCGGCCCAGCCGTTCCTCGGGCACGAAGCAGAGGCCCAGCGAGCGCCTCCGGCTGGAATCCATCCGCCCGGCAGGAACCCCGCAGACCTGCACGCTCTCGCCCTCGCGGGTCGGCTCCTCGCCGGAGATGGCCCAGAGCAGTTCCTGCTGGCCGTTGCCTGACACCCCGGCGATGCCCACGATCTCGCCGCTGTGCACTTCCAGGTTCACGTTCCTCAGCACCACGCCGAAGGGATCCTCCGGGACCAGGGACAGGTTTTCCAGGCGCAGCCGCACTTCCCCGCCCCCGGTGGGTTCGCCATGCTGGAAGACCGGCAGGTCCTCGCCGATCATCATGCGGGCGATGGTCTTGGGCGTCTCCTGGGCGGGCACGCAGGAGCCTGTCACGCGCCCTCCCCGGAGGACCGTGGCCTTGTGGCAGAGCTCCTGGATCTCGTCGAGCTTGTGGCTGATGTAGAGGATGCTGCACCCCTCCGCCGCCAGCTGACGCAGGGTCTCGAAGAGCTTCCGCACCGCCTGGGGCGTCAGCACCGAGGTGGGCTCGTCGAGGATCAGCAGCCTGGGGGACTGCAGGAGGCAGCGGATGATCTCCACCCGCTGGCGCTCGCCCACGGAGAGGTCGTGCACCAGCCGATGGGGATCCACGGGCAGCCCATAGCGCTCGGAGACTTCCACGATGCGCCGGGCCAGGCCCACCAGGTCGAAGGGGCCCGGCATGGCCAGGGCCACGTTCTGGGTCACCGAAAGGGTCTCGAACAGGGAGAAGTGCTGGAACACCATGCCGATGCCCAGTTCCCTGGCCTGGGCCGGGTTGTGGATGCGCACGGGCCGGCCCTCCCACAGGATCTCCCCGGCATCGGGCCGGGTGACGCCGTAGATGACCTTCATGAGGGTGGATTTCCCGGCTCCGTTCTCCCCCACCACGGCGTGGATTTCGCCGGGCTGGACCTCCAGGTCGATGCCGTCGTTGGCCACCACCGAGGGATAGGCCTTCCGGATCCCCTTCAGGACGATCCTCGGCGTGGGCTGATCAGGGTGGGACATGGCTTCCCTGCCTTGGGGTGGATTCAGAGGGTCGCAACGCGGGGAGATTCGCAGTTCCAGGAGCCAGCAAGCCGCGGTGCACAGGTCTGGCAAGTCTGGCGAACGGCGGGTGATGTCCTCGAAGAAGATCGGCAGGTAACAGTTTGAAAGGTACCCGGAGAGCGGGGCGTGGTGAATAAAAAAATTACTGTGAGGATAAAAGAATTCCTATCCTAAGGGGATCCTGCTGTCCGCAGGAAGCCAGGTTCCGTCTCCCGTCACCCCTGCCGAGGTCTGTCATGGCCGACCCCACCGCCCTGGTCTGCCGGGCCCGCTTCATGCTCCCCCTGGCCGACCCCGACCGGGCTAGGCGCATCCAGGACGGCTATGTCCTGGCCTCCGGCGGACGGCTCCTGGAGGCGGGACCCTACTTGCCGGACACGGGTACCCGGCTGCTCCGCTCCTGGGGTGAGCGGCTCGAAGTGCTGCACACCCGCCGGGAAATCCCCTCCGCGGACCCCATCCCCATGCAGGACATGGTGTTGCTTCCAGCCCTGGTGAAGGCCCACGGCCATGACCACGAGCAGCCCCTCATCGGCCTGGCCCGGGACGAGGCCCTCACGGACTGGCTGGATCACGCCGTGAACCCCTTCACCGGCTTCATGAACGCCCAACGGGCGGGGCTCTCCGACCTGCTCGGCTGCAGCCCCCAGCTGGCGGTCTACCGGATGGCCCGGGTCTGCGACATCCACTACGGCATCACCGCCTCCATGGTGCATCACTGCAACTGGAACAAGCACCACCTGGAGGACATCGCCGAGGCCAACGAGGCCGCGGGGACCCGCATGATCGTGGCCGTGGGCAGCCAGGACCGCCATTATGCGGCGGAACTCCTGGACAAGCCCGGCGAGGCCCTGGCCCGCCTGGACCGCGCCCTGGAGATCCAGGCGGGGTGTGCCCGGACCCGCTTCATTCCGGGCCCGGACCAGTGCTTCTCCAACAGCCGGGCCTCGCTCATCCCCCAGAAGGACTGGGCGCGCCGCCACGGCACCCTCCTGCACATCCACAGCGCCGAGGAGCCCCGGACCACCAGCTGGTTCACCCGGGAAGTGGAGCCGGGCCTCACGCCGGTGGAGTATTTCAAGGAGATTGGGATCCTGGACGCCTCCACGGTGCTGGCGCACCAGGTCAACTGCGGGCCTAGGGACGTGGACCTGCTCGCGGCCGCCGGCACCGCTGTGGTCCACAACCCACTGGCCAACACCATCCTGGGTTCGGGCATGCCCCCCCTCATGGACCTGCTCCGCGCCGGTGTGCCGGTGGCCATCTCCACGGACGGGTCGGGCTCCGCCGACAACCAGAACCTGTTCGCGGCGGCCCGCCTGGCGGCCCAGTACCAGAAGGCCTTCCACCGGGACGCCACGCTCCTCCCCTCCCAGCAGCTGCTGGAGATGATCACCGTGGTGCCGAACCGGATCCTGGGCTTCGACCAGGGGGAACTGGCCCCGGGCCGGCAGGCGGACTGGATCCTGCTCGACCTGGCCCGGCCCAACCTGGTGCCCACGCGCCTGGACAACCTCACCGAGAACCTGCTGTGGGCCGCGGACGGCTCCGAGGTGGACACGGTGGTGGCCTCGGGACGCCTGCTCAAACTGGATGGACAGGTCCTGCCATTCCAGGATGGAAGCCGGGCCACGGACATCATGGCCGGGGTGCAGGCCCTGTCCGAAGCCTTCGCGGCCCACATGGCCACGGCTCCAGAACTGAGGGGCACGGGAGCGCACCGATAGGCTGCACCCAGTCCCGGATGCCCGGCAATCCAGCCGACCACGGCCCCCACGCCTGGGCGGCAGGTCCGGGCGTGCCCCCCTGGACCGAGCCTGGGGCGCCTCCCCCTGGCCGACCGCCCCAATCCCTCGGGCCACCGCTGGAGGGGTCGAACCGGGTGGTGCGGTGCGGGCAAGGCCGCCCAGGTTCTAGGTCCCGTGGAAAGTTCCATCGCTGTCACAGCACGGTCACGATCCCGGAGCCGCCAGGGGCTTGAATGGGTTTGCAGCCAGCACCCGTCGCCGATCCGATTGTCGCCTTTGAAGCTTTCGTTCATCCCCCACCACCACCCCGCAAGGGGTCACTCCTTCCGGAGCAGAACCATGAAGAAGCTCTCCCTCGTCGCCCTGGCCCTTTGCGCTGGCGTCCCCCTGTTGGCTGAAGGACCCAGCGTCCAGGTCTACGGCATCCTCGACACCGGCATCGCCCACGTGGACCACGCCCTGAACTTCAGCGATGACTTCGTGGTGGGGACCAATCCCATGCTGGCGAAGGGCGTGAGGACCGGCGCCACCGGCATGTTCAACGGCGGCATGTCCGGGACCCGCTTCGGCATCAAGGCCAGCACCGACCTGGTGGACGGCTGGAAGGCCGTCGCCACCCTCGAGTCCGGTCTCAACCTTCCCACCGGCCGCATCAGCAACGCCGAGGAAAGTCTGGCTGAGTCCGGTGGCAAGAGCACCGCCGCCGCCTCCGCCGTCAGCGGCCAGCTCTTCGCCCGGGGCGCCTTCGTGGGACTGTCCCACGCCACCTATGGCACCCTCACCTTCGGCCGCCAGCAGAACCTGATGTACGACATCATGGTGCCCTACGATGCCACCGGGCTCTCCCAGCTCTTCTCTCCCGACGGCTTCTCCGGTTCCTTCCTGGGCGGCGGTGTCACGGAGAACTCCCGCGTCGACAGTTCCGTCAAGTACCGGGTCAAGCTCGCGGAGGCCTTCACCCTGTCCGTCCTGACCAAGGTCTCCGGCACCAAGGGCCCCGACGCCACGGCCGCCACGGGCTGCAACGAGTTCACCCTGGAATACGCCAGCGGCCCCTTCGGCGCCTACGTGGGCTACCAGATCCTGAACAACGGCATCACCTACGGTACCGCCACCAACGGCAGCGTTGTCACGGTCACCACCCCCACGGGCACCGCCTCGATCAACTCGCCCGGGACCATCAAGGGCACCGTGGTCAACACCAAGGACATCCAGGCGGGTGTCAAGTACAAGTTCAGCGACGTCCTCCTCTGCTTCGGCTACCAGCAGTTCAAATTCGAGGATCCCTCCGCGGGGGATGCCGCCTACTTCGCCTCCATCAGCAATGGCAGCCAGTACGCCTACGGCCAGCAGGTCGCCAGCTACACCACCAATTCCATCGGCACCGCTGCCGGCAATCCCGACAAGGAGCAGACCATGCTCCACCTGACCGCCGCCTGGGACCTCACCTCGAGCCTCAAGCTGATGGCCGGCTACTACGATGTCAAGGTCAACGACTACTCGAACGGCGCGCCCACCAGCGCCAAGGGTTCCAACAAGGCCGACTACATGTCCCTGATCGCCGACTACTCCTTCACCAAGGCCTTCGATGCCTATGTCGGCCTCATGAGCGTGAAGACCTCCGGCAACGCCATCAACGCGGCCAACGGCTGGATCGCCGCCGACGGCTACGACACCACCAAGAACACCACCTACGGCTTCGGCATCCGCTACAAGTTCTAGCCCGGCAAGCCCGAGCAAGCAGCTTCACCCGCGAAAAGGCCCGCCATTCGGCGGGCCTTTTTCATGCTCCGGTCCGAAGGCCCATCCCATCCGCCGGGACCCCCAGGTTCTGGCCCTGCTTTGTCCAACCTTTCATCCAGGCTGGGCTGAGGCCGTAAAATTCAAGCAAACATCAGAACGATAATTTTATACTAGATCTGTTTGAGGCCCGCATTATTCTTGTCCTTGATCGATGTTACGAAAGATTATCAAATCATCACCAATGAATATGCTCATAAACTTCGAAACCCATTTGGCTTTCATTGCTATTATCAACATATAGGTCCACTATTAATCATTGTGCCTTCGATCACATCCCCTGGAACCTCCGGCCCGTTTTCTGTGGACGCATCTGGGACCCTCGGTTAGCTTGAGGCTGTCCATGCACAGCACAAAATGTACACACCTTGTTTACACCTCGTTCCGGCAATAGAGTGCCAGGGCTTGGTTCCACCGGCATTCCGGGCCCTGATCTGTGGAAGCCTCCTCGTCCGATGGCGGTTCAGAAAACGCTCCCCCGGCCTGAGCCGCCCCAATTCGCTTAGCAAGCTCATTTCCCTCCCCCCCACCACCCCGAAAGGGGTCTCTCCTACCGGAGTAGCAACATGAAGAAGATCTCCCTCGTCGCGCTGGCCCTTTGTGCTGGCGTTCCGCTGTTGGCCGACGGACCCACGGTCCAGGTCTACGGCATCCTCGACACCGGCGTCGCCCACGTGGAACGCTCCCAGAGCTTCAGCAGCGACTTCGTGGTGGGCACCAATCCCTTCACGCAGGCTGGCAGGGTCACGGGCGCCACGGGCATGTTCGACGGCGGCCTGTCCCAGACCCGCTTCGGCATCAAGGCCAGCACGGACCTGGTGGACGGCTGGAAGGCCGTCGCCACCCTCGAGTCGGCGATCATGACCTCCTCGGGCCGGATCGGCAACTGCACCGAGAGCCTCGCCGAGAATGGTGGCAAGAGTGTGGCGGCCGCCTCCGCCATCAGCGGCCAGCTCTTCGCCCGCGGCGCCTTCGTCGGCGTGACCAACCCCACCTACGGCAGCCTGACCTTCGGCCGCCAGCAGAACCTGATGTTCGACATCATGATCCCCTTCGATGCCAACGGCATGGCCCAGCTCTTCACGCCCATCGGCTTCTCCGGCGCCTTCCTGGGCGGTGGCGTCACCGAGAACTCTCGCGTGGACAGCTCCGTCAAGTACCGGGTCAAGATCCAGGACTTCACCGTGTCCGCCCTGACCAAGGTCTCCGGCACCAAGGGCCCCGACACCACGGCGGCCACCGCCTGCAACGAGGCCACCGTGGAATACAGCCATGGAGCCTTCGGTGCCTACGTGGGCTACCAGGTGCTGAACAACGGCATCACCTATGCCGCCAATGCCAATGGCAGCGTCGTCACGGTCACCACCCCCACCGGCACCGCCACGGTCGCCTCGCAGGGCACCATCAAGGCCACGGTGTACAACACCACCAACGTCAATGCGGGCGCCAAGTACAATTTCGGCTCCGTGCTCGTCTCCCTCGGCTACCAGCAGATCAAGTTCGAGGATCCCGCCGCCGGTGATGCCGCCTATTTCAGCGGCCTCGCGGCCGGCAGCCAGTACGCCTATGGCCAGCAGATCGCCAGCTACACGGTCACTGCCATCGGCCCCAACGACAAGAAGCAGACCCTCACCAGCCTGACCGCCGCCTGGGATGTCACTTCGAAGTTCAAGCTGTCCGGGGGCATCTACAGCGTCAAGATCGACGACTACTCCGTGAACGCCCCCACCAGCGCCAAGGGTTCGTCCACCAATCGGTACGTGTCCCTGATCGCGGACTACGCGGTCACCAAGGCCTTCGACATCTATGCCGGCGAGATGAACGTCGCGGCTTCCGGCAACGCCGTCAATGCGGCGAACGGCTGGTACCCCGGCGGCGATGACACCACCAAGAACAACGTCCTCGGTGTCGGCCTGCGCTACAAGTTCTAGTTCCGGCCAGAACCACCCCGCAAGCCAAGACCCAAGAAGGCCCGCCACCCGGCGGGCCTTCTTGGCTTCCGCCCCTGCGATCCGCCAGTGGGGGAAGGAATGGACCATGGCCTTCGGCGGCTGGGCGCTCCCCAGGCGCTACTTCACCGGGGAAGCTTCCCCGGCACCCGGCGCCAGCCCGGCCTCACCCTGCTCCGTTGGGACCGGGTTCGGCGCGAAGAACTGGAACATCACCGGCACCAGGAACAGCGACAGGAGAGTGGAGGAAGTGAGGCCGCCGACGACGGCCAGGGCCAGGGGCTGGTTGGATTCCGTGCCGTGTTCAAGGCCGAGGGCCGTGGGGACCAGGCCTATGATCGTGGCGAGACTGGTCATGGCGATGGGCACGAAACGGCTTCGGGCGGCTCCCAGGATCGCGGTGACCTTGTCGTCGCCCTCCTGGAGGCGGCGGTTGGCATCGTCCACCATGAGGATGCCGTTGCTCACGGCGATGCCGATCACCATCAGCACACCCATCAGGGCGGTGATGGAAAAGCCCTGGCCCGCGGCCATGAGCGCCATGACGATGCCCACGAGGGTGACGGGAACGGTGAACAGCATCACGAAGGGCAGCCGCAGGGACTTGAACTGGGTGGCCATGATCATGAAGATCACCATGACCGCCAGGCCCAGGGCCAGACCGAGACCGGAGAAGGTCTTGCGCATGAGCTGGACCTGGCCCACGAAGCTCCAATTGAGGCCTTGGGTGAGGGGATCCGAACCCAGGCGGCGCTCCAGCTCCGATGCGGCGCTGCCGATATCCCGCCCCTGGGTCTGGAGGAGCAGGTAGCCCGCCCGCTCCAGGGCGTTCCGCTCCACCATCACGGGGCCAGAACTGCGGGTCAGGCGGCTGTAGGCCCCCATCGTGACCGTCCGCCCATTCGCATCCGGACGCAGCGGCACCTGCATGAGGGCCTCGGGATCCTGGATGTCCTTATAGGCGGTGACCACATAGTAGGACTGGCCGTTCTTCCCATCCACCCATACCCCAGGGGTATTGATATTGCCGTAGGTGGAATCCAGGGTCGCCTGGGCCGCCATGCGGGAGTCGACCCCGACGGCGGCCGCCTCCTCGCGATTGGTGTCCACCTGCACTTCCGGATAGTCAGTCTGGAGCGAGATGTACGGATCCACCATTCCGGGAACCTTGCAGGCCACGGCAGCCGCCTTCTCAAGGCTGGCGCGGAGTGCCCTCAGGTCCTCGCCCCGGATCTCCACGACGATGGGGGCCAGGTAGCCGTTTGAGAAGACGCTGGCCACCAGTTCACCGGGCCACTGCAGGAACTCGACTCCAGGGAAGTGCTGATGCAGGATCTCCCGGGCACGGTCGGCGATCTCTCGCTGGCTCGCCTTCCGGTGTTCCGGGGCCACCAGGGCGAGCCGGATGAAGCCCATGTGAGGGCCGGCATTGGGGCTGTTCATGGCGCTCCGGGCCTGGCCCGGCATGCCCACATTGGTCAGGACCAGATCCACATCCTTCCCCAGCTCCGCCTTGAGCGTGCGGGCCATGGCCTCGACCGCGGCCGAGGAATCCTGGAGGGAGATGCCCGGAGCCATGCGGACGTAGATCCGCTCCATGCTTTCATCGATCTCCGGGAAGAAGGTGCTGGGCAGGCGCGTGGCCACCAGGACGCTGAAGGACACCAGCACCACCGAGGCTCCCACCACCAGCCAGCGGTAGCCGAGGACCCTGGCGAGCGTGGCCGCGTAGGCATCGGCCACGCCGGAAATGAGCCGCTCCAGCCAGGCGGCCACGGGCCCCTGCCGGGGATGCTGAAGCAGGTAGCGGCAGGCCACCGGGGTCACGGCCATGCTGACGAAGTAGGAGCCGACCATGGAGACCGCCACCGTCAGGGCCAGGGGGGCGAACAGCTTCCGGGCCAGCCCCTCCAGGAGCAGAACCGGCAGCAGCACCGCCGTGGTAGTGATCGTGGAGGCCAGGACCGGCAGGGCCACCGCGTTGGCTCCCGCCAAGGCCGCGTTGTAGGGATCCATCCCCTGCTTCTGGTGGCGGTGGATGGATTCCAGGATCACCACGGCGTCATCCACCAGGCGCCCCATGGCCAGGGTGAGTCCCCCCAGGGTGAAGGCGTTGAGAGTCTGACCCGCGGCATAGAGCACGATGAGCGTGATGGCGAAGGAGAGCGGGATGGCCACGGACACGATGAGGGTCCCGCGCACATTCTGCAGGAAGAGCAGGATCACCAGGGCGATCAGCACGAGGGCCCGGAGGATTTCCTTGTTGAGTCCGTGATAGCTGGACCGGACGAAGGTGGACTGATCGAAGATGGGCACGACCTTCAGGCCCGGCGGCTGGTTGGTGAGCCTCTGGAGGGCAGCTGACACCGAGTCCACGATGTCGAGGGTGTTGCCATCCGGCGTGCGCAGCACGTTGAGGTAGACCGCGTTCTGGCCGTTGACGCTCACGGCCTGAGTGGAGGGCGCGCCCCCATCTACCACCTTCGCCACGTCCCGGATGAGCACGGGCCGTCCCAGGATGGTCTTGACCGCTGCGTCTCCGATGGCTTCCACACGGTTCGGAACGGCATTGGTGTACACGTTCGCATCGAACCTGGGTGAGATGAACTCGCCCGAAGGCAGCAGAGCATTGGCCCGGTGCACCGCCTCGGCGACATCGGCGGAAGATACGCCGCGAGCCTGGGAGGCCACGGGGTCCACCACCACGTTGATCTGGCGCACGGTCCCGCCATTCACCGAGGCGCTGGCCACGCCGGAGATGCCTTCCAGCATGGGCTCGATGTTGTTGAGGGCGTAGTCGTAGAGCTGGGGCCCCGTGAGACCGCCCCCGAAAATGGCCACCTGGATCACCGGCGCGTTGGAGGGATCGAACTGCAGGACGAAGGGCGGGAGCACCCCCAGGGACTTCGGCACCGCCGCCATGGCGAAGGCGACCTGCTGCTGCACGAGGGTCTGGGCCGCGTCCAGATTCGTGCCCCACTTGAACCAGACGTAGACGACGCTGAGGCCGTTCCTCGACTGGCTCTGGACATGGTCCACGCCCGGGGTGGAGCTGACGTACTTCTCCACGCGCCAGGTGATGGTCTTCTCGACCTCGGTGGGCCCCAGGCCCGGCACCTGCGTGCCCACCACTAGGACCGGCGGCGTGAGCTCCGGAAAGGTGTCCACGCTCATTCGAGGCACCACCACCGCCGCGAAGACCACCAGGGCGATGGCGATCATGAGGATGGCGATGGGATTCCGAAGGAATAGGCGCGTCATCGGTGAGCTCCGGACCGGCTCCCCGGGGTGGGTTCTTAGCCCGGGACCTTATCGTGCACGTGCGGAAGCACCAGGACCGGACAGTGCGCCCGACGGAGAAGCGCGGCGGCCACGCTGGATTGGACGAAGCGATCCAGGCCCTCCCGGCTGTGGCTCGCGATGATGATGAGATCGAAACCTTCCTTCTCCGCCAGGCTGGCGACTTCCTCCTCCACCACCCCAAAGGCCATGCGGCCGCGGGCCGTGATCCCATCCGCAGCCAGTATTTTCAAGAGGCCCACCATGACCTTGGCCGTCCGCCAGTGCTCCAGTTCCAGTGAATGTTCGAAGGAAAGGTCAAGTAGAGCCGGCCCATGGTAGCCCGGGGTCTCGAAGACATGGATCAGGTCCACCTCGGCCCGGAAGGCCACGGCCACTTGGCGGACCAGATTCATCACAGGATCGGTGAGCACATCCAGATCAATGGGAACCAGGATTTTTCGGATGGGCTTCATGGGTGCTCCTCCGTGACGCGCTGCTGACCAGGACTTGGGTCCAAGCTGCCAGCGGTCGAGGGTTTGATCCCAGGGCCCAGGCTCTATGCCATCTGGCGCCCGAGCCCAATATAGTGATGTTGTGCCCAACGGGCGGCTGGACCTTGCAACTCCCGGGCCGGAAGGGATCTTCCTGAAAACTCCCATGGTGTTCAGGACCCGGAACGGACGGCCCGGGGCAGGTGCTCCTGGTCTGGTGGGATTTTCTCCCTTGGCCCCTGGGAATTTTTCCCTGGATGGGACCGGGGGCCCTCCGGATCCGTCAGGGGTGGCGGATAGATCAGCCTTGGCGCATTTATTGATAGCCCTCCTGTATCCATGAAAGGCCAGTGATGACACTCAGCCCAGACGAGTCTGTGAACCCATCCAAGACTCCCCGAGGCCTGCCGCTTCCCTGGCTCATTGTGGGCGGGACGGCGGGGATCGTCCTCGCTGGAACCTTGCTGGCGGTGCGGGCCACCCATCGCCAGAACACGGTCGCCCTGTCCCAGGCGCCCAAGCGGGTGGGCACCCTGGTGGTCAAGAATGCCACCTACCGGATCCAGCATCGCTATGTGGGGACGCTGCTGGCCTGGGATGAGTCCAAACTGGGGCCCCAATTCATTTCTGGCTATGTCACGGACGTGCGGGTCCGTCCGGGCGCGGTCGTGAAGAAGGGGGAGGTGCTGGCCATCATCGAGCCAGAACGCGCCCAGGCCCAGAAAACCGCGTCCGCGGCCCAGGCCCAGGCCATCCAGGCCAAGCTCTCCGCCCTGGCCAAGGAGTCCGAACGCATCCAGGGGCTGCGGAAGAAGGGGATCGTCAGCGAGAACGAGGCCGAGAACAAGCTGGCCGAGGTCTTGAGCGAAAAAGCCCGGTTGGAGGCGGCCAAGGCCCAGACGGCCAGCACCGATGTGGAATTCCAGGACACGGTTCAGCGGGCCCCCTTCGATGGGGAGGTCTCTGAACGCTACCTGGATCCAGGGGCCTTCGTCCGCCCAGGCAGCTTCATCCTCGCCGTGGTCAACCGCACCCGGATCCGCTGTGCCGCGGATGCACCAGAAGGAGACCACCCGTACTTGACGGTGGGCAGACCGGTCCAGCTGGGGCTCCTGGCCGACGGCCGCCAAATCCTAGCAAGAATCTCCCGGGTCTCCCCCGCGGCCGATCCCTCCACCCGGACCATCCACTTTGAACTGGATCTGGATAACAAGGACCGTTCCCTGCCCACGGGGACGACCGCGGAGATGTTGATTCTCGAATCCGGGGGCCGCAATGTCATCCAGCTCCCCAGCGCCGCCGCCCAGGTCGAAGGCAAGCGGGCGATCGTGTTCGTGGTGGACGGCGACCGGGTGCACAAGAAGGTGCTGCAGTTCCTGGGGGAACGGGACGGGCAGCTGTACCTCTCCCCGGATATTCCCGAAGGCACCCAGATCGTTCTGGATGGACGTGCTCAGCTGGAAGACGGCGATCGCATTGAGGCCAGCCCTGCCCGGTCCACCACGCCCGACTCCGGAGCCAAGCCTTGACCCGCCTCTCCCTCAGGAATCCCATTGCGATCCTCATGATCTCGATCGCCCTGATTGTCTTCGCGGCTGTGGTCGTGCCCCGCCTGAGCGTCGATACCTTTCCGGAACTGACCCCGCCGGTGCTCGTGGTGGGCACCCAGGCCCCCGGCCTGGGGCCCAAGGATGTCGAGAAGACGATCACCTGGCGGGTGGAGAAGTACGTGAGCGCCACCCCGGGTGTGGACCACGTCCAGAGTCAGTCCCGCAACGGCCTGAGTGTCGTCTACGTCTGGTTCAAGTGGGGCACGGACCTCAATGCGGCCCAGACCCTTGCCCAGCAGCAGGTGACCTTCGCCATGGCCGCCGTGCCCAAGTCCCTGGGAGTCCTGCCGCCCTTTGTCCTGCAATACGACCCCTCGAATGCACCAGTGGTGCAGGTGGCGGTCTTCGGCGGCGGCTTCACGGGCCCACAGCTCTACGACTACGCCCTCAACAACATCGAGCCGATCCTGGAAGGCATCCCCGGCGTAGCCAGTGCGGCGGTGAACGGCGGCACAGTCCGCCAGATCAACGTGGTGGTCGATCCGAAGAAGGCCCAGAGCCGCGGCCTCTCCACCCGGGAGGTGGCCGAAGCGGTGCAGCAGGCCAATGCCCTGCTGCCCTCGGGCGAGTTCATCTCCCCCGACTTCGATGCCAACGTCTACACCAATGCCATCCCGTCCAAGGTGGAAACCATCGGCGAAGCGGCAGTCAAAGTGGTGGACGGCAGGCCGGTGCTCATCAAGGATGTGGCCCAGGTGCAGGACTCCGGCGCTCCGGCCACCCAGCAGGTCAACGTGAACGGGCAGAACGGGGTGTACTTGAATGTGCTGCGCACGCCGGGCGGCAACACGCTGCAAATCGTGGACGCGGTCAAGGCGGCCGTGGGCCGGCTGAGCAACCTACCGCCAGGGCTCCGGGTGGAGCCCATCTTCGACCAGTCCACCTTCGTCCGCACAAGCTATCACGGCCTCAAGAAGGAGATCCTCCAGGCCCTGGTGCTGATCGCCCTGGTGATCCTGCTCTTCCTCCAGAGCCTCCGTGGCACGCTCATCGTCTCGGTGGCCATCCCCCTGTCCTTCGCCATCACCCTCATTGTGCTGTATGCCACGGGCTCCACCCTCAATGCCTTCACCTTGGGGGGCCTGACCCTGGCCATGGGACGCCTGGTGGACGACGCCGTCGTGGTCCTGGAATCCATCCACCGGCACCAGAAGGAGGGCATGGATCCCTATCATGCCGCGCTCAACGGTGCCAATGCCGTGGCCTTGCCAGTGCTGGCCTCCACCGTGACGACCATCGCCGTGCTCCTGCCCGTGGTCCTGCTGGAGGGCCTGGCCAAGAAGCTGTTCGCGCCTCTGGCCCTGACGGTCACGGTATCCATGATCGCGTCCTACTTCGTCAGCATGGCGGTCACGCCCGTCGCCTGCCGGTACCTGCTGAAGCATGTCCATCCCGGCCCCCTGGCGAGCTGGTTCGAGAAGGCCATCTCCCGCACGGCGGATGGCTATGCCTCGGCGCTCTCCAGGGTCATCGGCTATCGGAAGTTGATCATGGGGACCTCGGCGGTACTGGTCCTGTTCAGCGTGATCCTCGCGGGCCGCCTTCCCAGCACGTTCTTTCCCGAGATCGATGAGGGCATGGAGACGATCTATGTGAGGCTGGCCCCCGGCACCTCCCTCAAGGATTCGGCCCGGCGCATCAACGAAATGGGGGCCCTGCTGAAGAAGGAGCTGGGGGACCAGGTGGAACTCGTGCTCACCAACGTCGGCATGCCTGGCCAGGCCCGGAGCGCCATGAGCAGTCCCAACGCCGGGCCGAACACCGGGTTCATCTCCCTGGCCCTCTCCGACGTGGAGAAGCGGAAGTACAGCCAGCGCGAACTGGCAGATCAGTCCCGGGAGATCCTCCGGAAGCACTTTCCGGGTGTGGAGTACCTGCAGGCGCCAGGCGGACTCGTGGCCAGTGTGTTCTCCAATGGCTACCTGAGCCCCGTGGTGGTGGAAGTCCGAAACGAGAACCTGAACCAGCTCCGGGACCAGCTGCAGGCGGTGGGGGAAGTGGCTCGCGGGGTGCCCGGCCTGGTGGACATGTACCCCTCCCTGCAGGTGGACTACCCGGAAGTTCATGTGGAGACCAACCGACAGGAGGCTGCACAGGTGGGCGTCAACTCCCGCCTCGCGGCCCAGGAGACCCTGGAGTCCACCTACGGCAACATCAATACGCCCAGCGTCTGGGTCGATGGCAACAATGGCCAGTCCTACTATGTGGTGACGTCCTACAAGGATATCCATGACCCCTCGGCCCTCATGGAAGTCCCCTTACGCATGGATGGATCGGGCAAGACCGTGACGCTCGGGGCCTACAGCCAGGCCAGGCGGGCGGTGGGTCCGGTCATGGTCGAGCGCAATGCCATGGAGCGGGCCGGCTCGCAGCTGATGCAGACCGAGGGGCGGGATATCGGCAGTGCCACCTCGGAGCTGGAAAGGAGACTGCATGCCGACCCCCGTACCGAAAAACTGAAATGGAATTTCGTCGGGGAAGTCGCCCTCATGCGTACCACGTTCTCAGGGCTGGGGCTGGCCATCGGCCTCGCGGTGATGATGATCTTCATGATCATGGCCTCGCAGTTCAAGTCGCTGCGCCTTCCCTTCGTCATGCTCTTCACCATTCCCGTGACCCTGGTGGGCATCGTCATGGCGCTCATGGCCGCGGGCCAGGGCTTTTCCATCACGGCCATGATGGGCATCCTGATGGTGATCGGCATCGCCGTGAGCAACGGCATCCTCATGGTGGACGATGCCAACCGGCGCCTGCTGGAAAACGGAAATAAGCTGCAGGCGATTCTCGAGGCCGCCCGCAGCCGGTTCGTGCCCATCGCCATGACCAGCCTGGCCACGGTCATCGGGCTCATTCCCACGGCCATGGGACTGGAGCACGGCACAGAATCCAACCAGCCCCTCGCCCTGGCCGTGGTGGGTGGCCTGACGTCCTCCACCCTGCTCTCCCTATTCCTGGTGCCGGTGATGTTCCTCTTCTTTGCCCAGGAGCCTTCCCAAGCAGAAAGGAGCGCCCCATGAGGAACCCATGTCTGCTCCTCCTTCCGCTCCTGGCGGCGGGAACGGTCTGGGGCACGGAGGCGCCGGCCCCCATGCGCCTCAGCCACAAGGTGGCCCTCCGTCTGGGGCTCACCAACCTGCTCCAGGCCCGCATCGCCCGGGAAATCCGGGAACAGCTCCGCCAGGCGCCCGAGGCTGAGATGGGCATCTTCGATTGGCAGCTCAATGCCTCCGCTTCCAACGGCAAGCTCGAGTACGGGGACCTCAATCCCCGTTTCAGCGGCCTCTCGAACCTCTATCTCACGAACTTCAACACCATGCAGGATGCCCGCTCCGCCAGCCTGGGGCTGACCAAGCTCGATGCTTTTGGCGGCACGGTCAACCTCAATTTCAGTACCGGGTTCAATGCCAGCTCGTACCTCGTGAACAACCAGACCCTTCCCATCGGCCCTTCGGCCTCCCTGGCCTTCGACACCCTGAACCCCTATACCGGGAGCGTCAGCCTCAGCTATACCCAGCCCCTGCTCAGGGGCTTCGGCAGGTCGGCCACCGAGGCCAGACTGCGGGCGGCGTTGGAAGAAGCCAGGGGCGCCGGGGAAGGGTACCGGGCCCGCATGCAGGAGCTGCTCACCCGGGTGGACAACCTCTACTGGGATCAGGTCTACGCTCATCAGAACCTGGAGAACAAGCAGATCGCCCTTAAACTCGCGCAAACGCACCTCGAGGAGGACCAGGAGAAGGTGAAGGCCGGCATGCTCGCCCCCATCGAACTCCCCCAGGTGGAGGCCACCGTGGCGGAACGTGAGAAACAGCTGCTGGCGGCCCAGGCCCTCCTCGTCAACTCCCAAGCCGCGCTGCTCGAAACCCTCTTCCCGGATGGGGACCGGCCCTCTGCTCTCGAGCTGACGGACGCACCGGCCCCCGGAGCCGAACCGGTGGCCCTGGCCCAGGCCAAGAGCATCGCCGTGGCCCACCGGCCGGAAATCGGCCAGGCCCAATATTCCCTTGCCGCCAATCGCAGCCTCGAGAAGGCCGCCACCAGTGCCATCCTGCCCAAGCTGGACACCCAGCTGGCCGTGCTCCGGGACACCACCAGCCACTCGGACGTGAATGCGGTGTTCAATGACTGGTCCCAGGGAAGGTACCCCGGCTACTACGTGGGGCTCAGCTTCTCGTTTCCCCTCCAGAATCGGACCAGCCGGGCCAGGCTCGCCCAGGCCCGCTCGGCCATAAGGAGTTCCCAGTACCTGGTGCAGGACACCGTGACCAGCGTGAACTTGGATGTGGAACAGGCGTATACGGACCTCATCACCGCCCGGAAACAGGTGGAGGCCGCCGACAAGGCCCTGGCCTTCCGGAAGGAGAGCCTGGAGGCGGAGATGTCCAAGCTGGAGAACGGCATGACCACGCCGTTCTTCGTGCTGCAGAGACAGGACGAGCTGGATCAGGCCCGCACCGCCGACCTGGAGGCCCGGATCGCCGCGGAGAAGGCGCAGACCAACCTGGCCCGGGCCATGGGCATCCTGGTGGAGACTGTGGAATAGCTGCCTAAAATCGCCACGCGGTTCACCTGGAGCCCTGGCCGGCCGACGATGATGGTCGAATGAACCTGGAGCAACCTTGGAGGATTCCCCGAAAAAGGACCACGAGCCACGCGAGAGCGGCCGCGTTGCGCTCCGGAAATGGGCTTTCCGGCGCTGGGCCGTTGCGCTGGCCGTGGCCTTCTCCCTGGGCGCAGTGGCCCTGGTGGTCCTTTTTGGGGAGGGCCGGGAAGCTTCAACAGCTCTGGAGGAATTGGCCCAGGACCAGGGCGCCCAGGCGGTTTCCGTAGCCGATCTGCTGACCATGGAACTGGAGACCTCTCCGGTGTCGGCTCTCCCTTCGGATCCTTCGATCCGGGCGGTCCTGACTCCCCTGGAGCATCCCGGGACCCTGCACTTGTTCCTCCTGCCTCCCAGAGGCAACCAGCTGCTGGGTCTGGATGGCCGGTCGATCCAGGATCCTGGGCTCAGGGCTCCGTTGGAGCAGGGGGCGCGCTGGGTGCGCCTGGACCGGGGCCAGGCCGGGAAGCTGGGGTTGCCCCCGAGGATGGCCATGGCCGGCCTGGCCTGGGCCACGGCTCCCGGTGGCCAGAAATGGGGCGTGGCCACGGTCGCGAGCGCCCTGCGGGAGCGGGACCGGAGCTACCGGTCCCGGGTCCGCACGGTGGCCAGCCTGCTCGTGATGGGGGTCATCGTCCTGGGTTTCGGGGGCGTGGCCCTCCGGCTCCAGCGGGAGGAACTGCAGCTGGCCCGGGTGCTGGAACTGAACGAACTCCAGCGCGAGAAGGAGGCCCAGCTCAACCAGGCGAGCCGGGCGGCCACCATGCTGACCTTCGCCGCCGGCCTGGCCCACGAGGTGAGTACGCCCCTGGGCGTCATCGCAGGCCGGGCCCAGCAGATCCTCGCGAGACTCCAGGAGGACGAGAAGACCCGCCGGGCCGTGCTCACCATCCAGGAGGAAGCCGAGGGCCTGGGCCGGATGGTGCGCCGGTTCCTGGACCTGGCGCGGGGGGGCTCCCCGGCCCTGGAGGAGGCGGACCCCGCCGCCCTGGCCCGGAGTGCGGCGGCCATGGTTGAGCACCGATTCCAGGAAGCCTCGGTGGAATTGAAGCTGGATGTGGCTCCGGACCTGCCGATGCTCCACGGGGATGCCCGGCTGCTGATCCAGGTCCTCGTGAACCTCCTCATCAACGCCTGCGACGCAGCCCAGCACGTGGCGCTGGTGGTGCGCCATGAGGGCGCACTGCTCACGTTCCGAGTGTCGGACAATGGCGCCGGCATCCCGCCCGAAGTGGCCAGCCGCGTGCTGGAGCCCTTCTTCAGCACCAAGCCGGCGGAACGGGGGACGGGGCTGGGCCTGGCGATTGCCCATGAAATCGTGAAAATGCACCGCGGCACCCTGCGGATCGAGTCCCGCCCCCACCAGGGCACACTGGTGACCGTGGCCCTGCCCATTTGAGGACCTCCCTTGAACAACCTGCGAAAGAACAGAATCCTGATCGTGGACGATCACCTGGAGATGGCCGAGATGCTGGCCGATGGCCTCTCCGATCTGGGTTTCGAGACGCGGGCGGTGGCCTCGGGACGGGCCGCCCTGGAACTGCTGGAGGAGGGCTGGCCCGAGGCCGTGGTCACCGACCTCCGGATGCACGAGGTTGGGGGTCTGGACCTGCTGGCGCGATCCAGGAGCCTGGACCCCGAACGCCCGGTCATCGTCATGACCGCCTACGGCGCCGTGGATTCCGCTGTGGCGTCCATCCGCCAGGGGGCCTACCACTACCTCACGAAGCCCTTCAAGCTCGATGAACTGGAGATCTACCTTCGCCGTGCCCTGGCGGACCGGGCACTCCGGACCGAGGCGGCGGAACTGAGGCGCATGCTCCAGACTCAGTTCTCCTCCCTGGGCCTGGTGGGCCGCAGCCGCGGGATGCGGGAGATCTACGGCCTCATGGAGCGAATTGCCCCGGCGGAGGTACCGGTCCTGATCCTGGGCGAGACCGGCACCGGCAAGGGTCTCGTGGCCCGGGCCCTGCACGCCCGGAGCCGCCGGGAGGGCGGCCCCTTCGTGGCCGTGAACTGCGCGGCCCTGCCGGAGACCCTCCTGGAGAGCGAACTGTTCGGTCATACCAGGGGGGCTTTCACCGGGGCCGTGAAGGACCGCATCGGGCTGTTCCGGGAGGCCCACACCGGAACCCTTTTCCTGGACGAGGTCGGCGACATGCCCCTGAGCCTCCAGTCCAAGCTCCTGCACGTCCTGGAACGGGGGGAGATCCGGCCCCTGGGTTCCGAAAAGGCCGTGGCGGTGGACGTGCGGATCATGGCCGCCACCCATCGGGACCTGCGCCAGATGGTGGCGGCTGGCTCCTTCCGCGAGGACCTGCTCTACCGCCTGGATGTCATCACCCTGGACCTGCCCTCGCTGCGACACCGCAAGGAGGACATCGCGGAGCTTTTCGAGCACTTTCTCGAGGTGTCCAGGGCCAAGCACCCCCATTCTCCCGTGGAGCGCGCGGCCCCCGAGGTGCTGATGCGGCTGTTGGAGTACCGCTGGCCCGGGAATGTCCGGGAATTGGCCCATCTGGTCGAGCGCATGGTCGTCCTGGGCCGGGAGCCGGAACTGCGCGCGTCGGACCTGCCCCCTTCACTCGGCGCCCACCAGGGCCGGGACTGGGAGGGATTTGACGAGATCGTCAGCAGCCGGGAGATGCAGCGCCGCTATGCGGCCTGGGTGCTGGAGAAGCTCGGAGGGAACAAGGCCCGCACCGCCGAGACCCTGGGAATCGACGTGAAGACCCTCGGGAAATGGCTCTCGGACCCTGCCCCTGCGGGGACCGAAGCCGACCCGGAACTCTCAGGAGGCGGCTGAAGACGTCGATCAGGAAGAACCTGGCCGCGGTTCAGGTCGACTCGGACAGCACCCCAGTCCTGGACATCAATCGCCGAAGCAGATGCCCAGGTCGCGCCCAGTGAGGAGCGTGTCGCAGTCCAGGGGCACGGCCTTCATGCGGCCTGCGACCTCCTCCAGGGGCACATAGTTCACATTCGGCAGGGCCAGGGCCACCATGACGCCGCTCTGCCCCTCTTCCAGGGCCCTCACGGCGGCGGCCCCGAACCGCAGCGCCGCGAGCCGATCGAAGCTGGTGGGGCTGCCCCCGCGGAGCAGGTGCCCCAGGACCACCACCCGGGTGTCCTTGCCCGTGAGTTCCTGGAGGGACTTGGCCACCCACTCGCCGATCCCCCCCAGACGCTCGGCGTGCCCCACCCCAGCCTGTTCCAGCACGGCGTGGCGCCCGTCGGCGGGTGTGGCCCCTTCGGCCACCACCACCAGGGAATACATGCGGCCCACCTGGTCCCGGGCGCGGATCTTGGCCGCCACCTGCTCCAGGTCGAAGGGGATCTCCGGGATCAGGATGGCGTGGGCACTGCCCGAGATGCCTGAATGGAGGGCGATCCAGCCGGCGTAGCGGCCCATCATCTCCACCACGATCACCCGCTGGTGGCTTTCGGCGGTGCTGTGGAGCCGGTCCAGGCATTCCGTGGCGAAGCTCACGGCCGTGTCGAAGCCGAAGGTGGTGTAGGTCTTGTCCAGGTCATTGTCGATGGTCTTGGGCACGCCCACCACGCGCAGGCCCTTCTGGTGGAGGGCGTTGGCGATGGTGAGGGAGCCGTCCCCGCCCACAGACACCAGGGCATCCAGTTCCTTCCGGGCGAAGGTCTCCACGATCTCGTCGGTGCGGTCCACCTCCTTGACCGAACCGTCTGGCATCTTCACGGGGAAACACAGGGGATTGCCCTTGTTGGTGGTGCCCAGGATCGTGCCGCCCAGGTGGCCGATGCCCCGCACCCGGTCCCGGGTGAGGCGGAACACGCCGCCCTCGGGATAGCGCTCGGGGAACAGGATGCCGTTGTACCCGTCCCGGATGCCGTAGCATTCCCAGTCGCGGTTGGAGGCGGCGATGACGACGGCGCGGATGACGGCGTTGAGGCCGGGAGCGTCGCCCCCGCCCGTGGAGATTGCGATGCGTCGGATGCCCTTGGACATGGAGCCCCTTCCTGGGTGGATGAATGGAAGCGTATCAAAAGGACCCGAGGCGGTCCCGCACTATGGGAGGGGCACGGGAACGCCTTCGGCCTTCCAGATGTCCCGGGCGTACTCCCGGACCGTGCGATCAATGGAGAACTTCCCCATTCCCGCCACGTTGAGGATGGACAGGCGGGCCCACTCCGAGGGGTGCGCATAGGTGGCCGACACGCGTTCCTGGGTCTCCAGGTAGGAGGCGTAATCGGCACAGTGGAAGTAGGGGTCCGAGTCCCACAGGATCCGGCCGAGGGCCTGGAACCGCCCCCCATCCAGGGTGGCGATGGTCTCGATGGCCCGCTGCAGTTCGGGATTGCCCCCGATCCATTCCCCGGGTCGGTAGCCCGCGTCCCTGAGACCCACGATGCCAGCGGCCGTGTGCCCGAAGATGAATATGTTGGCCTCGCCCACCTCCTCGCGGATCTCGACATTGGCCCCATCCAGGGTGCCGATGGTGAGGGCGCCGTTGAGGGCCGCCTTCATGTTGCCCGTGCCGGAGGCCTCGGTGCCTGCGGTGGAGATCTGCTCCGAGAGCTCGGCGGCAGGGAAGATCAGTTCCGCGAGGGATACGCGGTAGTTGGGCAGGAAGGCCACGCCCAGGCGGCCCCTGGCGGCCGGATCCGCCTCGATGGCCCGGGCCATGGCATTCGTGAGGTGGATGATCTGTTTGGCCACCCAGTAGGCCGGCGCGGCCTTCCCCCCGATGAGGGCGACCCGGGGGACGCCCGCATCCACGCCATCCCGCAGGCGGTTCCAGAGCGTGGCGACGTGGAGCAGGTTCAGCAGCTGCCGCTTGTACTCGTGGATCCGCTTCACCTGGACATCGAACAGGAGCTCCGGATCGAGGGTGAAGGCATGGCCTTCCCCAGCCCAGGCGGCCAGGCGTTCCTTGTTGGACCGCTTGATCCGGGTCCAGCGCTCCTGGAAGGCCCGGTCCACTGCAAAGGGTTCGAGCCCCCGCAGGGCGTCCAGGTCCCGGGTCCAGGTCTCGCCGATGGCCTCGGTGATCAGGCGGGCCAGGTCCGGATTGCACTTGAGGAGCCAGCGCCGGGGCGTGATCCCGTTGGTCTTGTTGTTGATCCGGCCCGGGAAGAGCTCGTTCATCTCCGCAAAGGTGGAGGCCTTCAGGATGTCCGTGTGCAGCTGGGCCACCCCATTGACGGAATGGCTCCCCACGATGGCCAGGTGGGCCATCCGAACGCTGTGGCCATGGTCGACGATGGCGAGCCGCTCGAGTTTGGCATCGTCGAAGGGATAGCGTTCCCGCACGGTCATGCGGAACCGGCGGTCGATCTCCTCCACGATCTCCACGTGGCGGGGCAGCAGGTGGCGCCAGAGCTCCAGGGGCCAGATCTCCATGGCCTCGGGAAGGATCGTGTGGTTGGTATAGGCGCAGACCTGCTGGGTCAAAGCCCAGGCCAAGTCCCATTCCAGGGACTCCTGGTCCACCAGCACCCGCATCAGCTCGGGGACCACCAGGGCCGGGTGCGTGTCGTTCATCTGGATGGCGACCTTGTCCGGGAGGTCCTCCCAGCGGCAGCCGGGGCGCTTCTTGAAGCGGCGGATCACGTCCTGGAGCGTGGCCGAAACGAAGAAGTACTGCTGTTTCAGGCGCAGTTCCTTGCCGGCACTCTGGTCATCCGCCGGGTAGAGGACCTTCGAGATGTTCTCGGACACCGTCTTGTCCTCGACGGCCTGCACATAATCGCCGGTGTTGAACCGGGCCAGGTTGAACTCGCGGCTGGACTTGGCGGACCAGAGGCGCAGGGTGTTGACGGTCCCGTTCCGGAATCCGGCCACGGGGGTGTCGTAGGCCACGGCCCAGACGTCCTGGGTATCGCACCAATCCACCCGGTACCGCCCCGTCTCGTCCACGTACCCGTGGGTGTGGCCGTGGAACCGGACCGGGAAGATGGCATCGGGTCGCTGGATCTCCCAGGGGTTGCCATAGCGCAGCCAGCCGTCGGGGTACTCGACCTGCTGGCCATCGACGATTTTCTGGTAGAAGATCCCGTACTCGTAGCGGATGCCATAGCCATAGAAGGGCAGCTCCAGGGTGGCGGCCGCATCCAGGATGCAGGCAGCCAGACGGCCGAGTCCCCCGTTGCCCAGCCCCGCGTCCCACTCCTGTTCCCCGATGTCCTCGAGCCGGTAGCCGAGGTCCTGCATGGCCCGGCTGTAGGCGTCCTCGGCGCCCAGGTTCACCACGTTGTTGAGCAGGGCCCTGCCCATGAGGAATTCCAGGGACAGGTAGTACACACGTTTCGCATCCTGGTGGTAATAGGTGCTCTGGGTCTTGAACCAGCGCTCCATGAGCCGGTCGCGGACCGCCAGGGACAGCCCCTGGTAGACATTGAAATCGGTGGCGGTGTGATGGTCCTTGGCGATCGAATACATCATCCGATGGGCGAACGCATCGATGATGTGCGGCCCGTCCATCCCCCCCGCCGCAGGAGTTGGAATGCATCGGGCTCCAACATTCATCGCCGAGCTCCTTCGAGACAGGGCCGGAGTCAAGGGGCTCCGCTAGGGAGAGTACGGCGAACGCCCCGGCCACGGCTCAAGCTCATCTCGGCACCTTCGGCAGATATCTTGGGTATTGGCGCCAGAAGGCGTCTGAACCGGGGGCAGGGCCTGCAAGTTGAGCAGATCCGTGGGGGTCTGGATGGGCTTGGAGGCGTGGTTCCGGGCGAAGTTGCGCTCCCGCACCGCATCGTCGACAGGGGGAGCAGGGATTCGAGCCTCAGCGGGGATGCCCCCCTCGCACCCTCAGCTGGACGACCGTCCACACGATCCCTCCGAAGGCGCTCAAGGTGGCCCCCAGGACGACCACCCCCATCCACCCGAAGCGGCCGAAAGCCGCAGCCGAGCCCAGGGATCCGGCCGCTCCGCCGAGGAAATAGCTGGTCATGTAGGCGGCGGTGAGGCGGTTCCGGGCCTCGGGGCGGATCCGGTAGATGGCGGCCTGGTTGCTGATGTGCACGCCCTGGACCGCCAGGTCCAGGAGCAGCACGCCGACCAGGAAGGCCGCCATGGAATACCTGACCAGGGCCAGGGGTGCCCAGGAACCCAGGAGGACCAGGAGCCCACCCCCCGTGGCCCAGCCGCCCTTCCCCCGGTCGGCGAGGCGGCCTGCACTGGAGGCGGCCAGGGCCCCGGCCACACCCACCAGCCCGAAGAGGCCGATGGTGCTCGGCGACATCCGGTGGGGCGGCCCCGCCAGCTGGAAGGCCATGGAGGTCCAGAACACGCTGAAGGTCCCGAAGGTGGCGGCCCCGATGAGGGCCCGGAGGCGAAGGACCGGCTCGTCCCGGAACAGCGCGAAGATGGAGAGGAGCAGCCTGAAGTAGGAAAGGTCCACGGGCTGATGGTACCGAGGCAGGGCGCGCCGCAGCACCAGGGTGGCCACGACCATCGCCCCCGCCCCCGTGAAATAGACGGTGCGCCAGCCGCCCAGGGAGGTCAGGGCCCCCGCCACCGTGCGGGCGAGGAGGATGCCCAGCAGCAGTCCGCTCATGATGGTCCCCACCACCTTGCCCCGCTTTTCCGGGGCGGCCAGGGTGGCCGCAAACGGGACCAGGATCTGGGCCACGACCGAGAAGAGCCCCGTGAGGGCCGTCCCCACCAGCACCATGGAAAGGGTGGGTGCCAGGGCCGTGGTCAGCAGCCCCGCCGCCGACAGGAGCGCCATGACCACGATCAGTCCCCGCCGCTCGATCAGATCCCCCAGCGGCACGAGGAACAGGAGTCCGGCGGCATAGCCCAGCTGGGCGGTGGTCACGATGACGCCGGCCTTGGTCGTCGACAACCCCAGGTCCCTGGCCATGGTGGGCAGGAGGGGCTGCGGGAAGTAGTTGCTCGCCACCGCCAGCCCCGTGGCCGTGGCCATGATCAGGACGAGCAGAGGGGAGAGCCCCGTGAGTCCATGGTCAGAGGTCATTCCAGAAAGGTTCCCATTTCCCCCACCTCACGCCAAGAGCCGCTCATGTGGAATCGAGGACTTCCCGCACTCTGGCAGCCAATTCACGGATGGTGTAGGGCTTTTGTAGGAAGGTGACCCCTTCCAGGAGGACCCCCTGGTTGGCGATGATGTCGGCGGTGTAGCCGGAGACGAACAGGCACTTCAGGTCCGGCTTCCGCTGGCAAAGACGCTCCGCCAGTTCCCGCCCGTTCATGCCCGGCATCACCACGTCGGTGATGAGTAGGGAAACCGCGTCTAGGTTCCTCTCCACGAGTCGCAAGGCCTCTTCCGGTGCGCCAGCCACCAGGGCCCGGTAGCCCAGGGACTCCAGGGCTTCCAGCGTTAGCGCACGGAGGCTGTCATCGTCTTCCACGACGAGGAGTGTCTCTCCGTGCCCCCCCGACAGACCCTGTACTGGTTCTGGCGGCGCCTGGTGCGCCATCTCCTCAATCCTGGGCAGGTAGATCCTGAACGAGCTCCCCTGCCCGGGTTCGCTCTGGACCTCGATGACCCCATGATTCTGCTGCACGATGCCATAGACCGTGGCAAGGCCCAGCCCCGTCCCTTTTCCCAAACCCTTGGTGGTAAAGAAGGGTTCGAACATGTGTTCGAGGATGTCTGGGGTCATGCCGCACCCACTGTCGCGGACCAGGAGCAGGACATACTCCCCGGGCACCGCCCCGAAGTGCGAAGCGCAGAATCCAGCATCGATGACGGCGTTGCGCGTCTCGATGATGATCCTGCCCACGCCCTGGATGGCATCCCTGGCGTTGACGCAAAGATTGGCCAGGATCTGGTCAATCTGGGAGGGGTCCATGCGAATGGGGCCTAGCCTCTGCGCCGGCGTCCAGATGAGCTCGATATCCTCGCCGAGCAGCCGCCGGAGCATGGTGAGCGTGCCCTCGATCGTGTCATTGAGGTCCAGGGCACGGGGCGACACGGTCTGCTTCCGGGCGAAGGCGAGCAGCTGCCTTGTCAGTCCCGCGGAACGCTCGGCGGCCTTCATGATCTCCCGCAAAGAGTTCGTGATCGGATCCCCAGGGTCCGCCTGGGACAGCGCGAGGTCCGTCCGGCCCATGATGACGCCGAGCATGTTGTTGAAATCATGCGCCACGCCACCCGCCAGACGGCCAACGACTTCCATCTTCTGGGATTGGAGCAACTGATCCTGCAGGTGCCCTCTGGCCTCCTCAGCCTGCTTCCGCTCAGTGATGTCGCGACCCTCGGGAATCAGGAGGGCGACCTTCCCCTCTTCGTCGAACACCGGCTTCAGGGAGAAATCGACGATGTGAATGGTCCCTTCGACATCGGCGTGCGTGGTTTCGTAGCGCAGGGTCTCTCCCCGGGCCGCCCGCTGGATGGCGTCCCGGAGCCGCCCCTGTTCCTCTGGGGAATGCGCCCACCAAGGGCCCTCCCAGAAGGGCTTCCCGGTCACCTCCGGGATTGCTGCCCCAATGAAATCAAGCGCGGTCTGATTGACCTCCAGCAGGATTCCCTCCGGAGAGAGAAGCCCGACGAATCCGTAGGAGAGGTCGAAGATGGCCCGCGTCTTCCGCTCGCTCTCACGCATCGCCGCCTCGGCCTGCTTGCGCTCCTGCAACTCCTGCGCAAGTTGACCCAGGTGGTGAGCCAGGTCCTGGTCCTGTTCCTGGATCTTCTCCAGCATGCCGTTCAAGGATCCTGCGAGGGCATCGAATTCACGCGTTTTCTGCCTCTCTGCCCGGAGGCCGAAGTTCTTCTTCTCGGAAACGGCCTCAGCCAGCCTTGCCAGGTTCAAGATCGGACCAGTCAGGACATGTTGAAGCCTCAGTGAGATCAGGAAGAGCCCTGCGCCGATGATGGCGATGGCGGTGGTCAGTGCGATGGCACCCGTCCGGATCTGGCGGTGCAGTTCGGCGAGGTCGGACTCCAGGACCAGGGTGCCCACCTGATGGCCGTCCGTGCTTCGGATTCTGCTGGACACCAGCAGCCCACCCCCAGCCTCATAAAGGCCCTCATCCAGTTCCCTGGCAGCCAGCTTGCGGGGAATGCCACCGCCACGCGAATACACCGCCAGCACGGACCTGTCGGCTCGGAGGATCTGGGCCTGCATGATGTCGGGGCGCTGCCGAAGGGCCTCCAGGAGCTTGGCAGCCGAGGCCGGGTCCTCGAAGGAGACCATGGGCGCGGCGTTGTAGGCCAACAGGACCCCGAGACTCCCCAGATCCTGCCTGGCGGTCCGACGCGAATTCTGGACCAGGAACAGGAAGAAGAACGACCCGGCGACAAGAATGCCCAGCCCTGCGGTCCCCAGGAGGATCGCGAGGGTTCGGTGTCGGATGGAGGGTTTGGCAGAGGCGAGCATGACCATGGCTCAGGGACGCCGCTTGGGCGGAACAAGGACTCGGGCCACCTTCAGCACCTGGGCCCCGATGGCGAAGCCCTCCTCTTCGAGGGCCCGCTGGTTGAGGCCGAGCCTCAGGTAGGTCCCCTCGACCAGGAGGTTCACCATGACCCCCTGGGCAGCCAACTGGTCGCCTTCGGCCACGGTGAGAATGGCCCGTGAGCGGCACCAGGCGACAATGGCCCTGGCTCGGGCGCTCTCTGATCGGCAGATGAAGAGCAAGTCGCAGTCCTGACCTTCAGGCACATGCGGCAGGTAGCGGATGCGGATGGGGCGCCCCTGGATCAGGCGCCCCTTGGCATAGTTCTCAAGCTCACCGTGGAATGGGGACTCCCCGAGCACGACGATCACGAAGGGCGAAGCTGCATCCTTCGGCCTGGGGAACTGGAGGAAGGACGCCAGTTCAATGATGAACTGCGCCTTGAGGGTCCATTCCCCCTGCCCGGCCGGTGCCAGGGTGAAGACCGGCGCAGCCATGAGGCAGCCCGTGGGCACCAGGAGCAAGGGCAGTAGCGCCACGAGGGCCCGGTGCGGCAGGGAATCCACAAGCCTGCTCCAGATGTGCATCAACCCGGGTCTCCCGCTAGAAATTGTAGGAGACACGGAAGGACACCTCTCTGCCGGGACCTGGGAGGGGGGAATTGCCGCCCTGGGTGGGGTCACCATACCCCTGGATGTAGGGATTCTGGGAGCCCAGCAAGTTGGACACCCCAACCCCCACCTCCAGCTTCCTGACCAGGGGAGCATTGTAAGTGGCAAAAAGGTTGACCAGGGTGACCGGGGCGAACCGGGTGGAGGTCGGCGTGAAGCCTGCATACCCATACCGAGGCCCGAGTTGGATCGCACCCCCATCGAGGGCCCAGGCCGGAGTGACATGCAGATGCCCCTGGAGGGAGAGCTTCAGGTCGGGGAGTCCCACATGGAAGCCCTGGTGGCCCAAGGGCAGGTCCCAGTACGAACTCAAATCCCCGGGCGACGGGGCCTGAGCCTGGGTATAGCAGAAGGAGGCCTTGATCCACCCCGCTTCGACGTGGGTCTGCGTCTCCAACTCGATGCCCCTGGACCCCGTCCTGGGCAGGTTGGTGAACACATCCCCCTCCCCGGGCAGGTAGATGTAGCTGATGGGGTCCCGGATCTGGATCCAGAACAGATTGGCCGTGGCATAGGTACTGGAGCCCACCCGGTGTCCCAGTTCCATCTCATAGGTGGTCGTCCGCTCGGGCCGGATGGTCGGGTCATCCCGCAGTTCGGCGATGGCCGGGGCGCAGAAGGCGCCGGAAGCGATGACCTTCAGGTGCCAGTCCTGTTCTGAATGCATGACCGCAAGGCGGGGGCTGGTGACGCTGCCGAACAGGCTGTGGTTGTCCACCCGGGCCCCGAGATCCAGGGAAAGCCACCCCGGTGCCCAGAGGGTCTGGAGCATCAGGGCATTGTTCATGAAATCCCAGGTGCCGGTTCTCGGGTTCGTGGCTGGGCGGTGGTACTGGACCGAGTGATCCCGGGTCTGCTCTGCGCCCACGAGGGCGCTCAGGTCTGAGCCGGAAGACCACTTGGCCTGGATTCCCGCCACGGTCCGGGTGCTGTCCTGGGTCCCGATCTCGGTGTAGTACCAGGGCTGCTGTTCCTTGTAGCTCACGTACGGTTTCAGGCTCCAGGCGCCGAGATCCACCTGGTAGGCCAGGGAGAGGAGGTCGCTCCTGAAGGTCATGGGCGGGTTGGTACCCGGCAGGAACTCCTGGGTGTAGTCCCGGACCAGGTAGTCGTCGCGGATGTACCGGACGTCGAGGCTACCGGACTTCAACCCCATGTTCAGGAAATTCATGCCCAGCTGACCACGGCGATCCACGGGGACCGCGACTGAATCCGAAACAGGGAAGGCCCCCTGCCCTCCGAGGCCGAGGCCACCGGCGTAGCTGAGGGAAAAGTCGGTGCCGGACCATGCCTTGCCGAAGGCTACAGTGGCCTGCCGCTCCAGTTGGCCCCCCATGGAGACCCCGGTGAGGCTTCCGCTGACCCCGTCCATCTGGGCACCCTGCACCGTGCTGACCTTGATGACCGCGCATTCGGCGTAGCCCCCGTAGAGCACCGAGCCGGGCCCCCGGATGATCTCGATCTTGTCGATGGTCTGAACCGGATAGTGCCAGCCGAACTGCGTGGTCCCGTACTGGGTCTCGTTCATCTCCTGCCCGTCCACGAGCAGCAAGACCTTGCCGTAGTGACCGAAATTGCCCCGGGTGGCCACCCCGACGACCCCCTGGGTGTCCGAGGCGAACTCGAAATCGGCCAGGGTACGGAGGACATCCATCAGATCCTTGGCCCCGCTCGATCGGATGTCATCCCCGCGCAGCAGCGTGACGATGCCAGGGCTGTCCCGAATGGACAGGGGAACGTAGGAAGCGACCGTGATCGGCGTGTCGAGGAGGTCCAGGAGCCTGCGCCCATCGCCCGAAGCCGGACCCTGGGCCTGCTGACCGAAACCGATGGTACAGACCAGGAGCAGGGGCACTCGGGGGACCAACGCCAAATGACGCCTCCGGAAGGTAGTTCTATTTCGGAAGCGGTTCCGCACTGGATTAATTCTAGGCGACCCCCGCAGGGGGGCCATCCGGCCAGTAGGTTCTCAGCCCCCGACCCGTTCCAGGAATCGCTCCCGGCGCTCCCGGGGCCAGCGCCCGCAGAAGGCCGGTTTCTGCTCCTTCACCCGCCTCAGGCAGAGGAGGCAGCCGGGGGTGCAGGGATTGATCAGTTCCGCGATCTCTCCCCGCGCCTTCCGCGGCCAGAGGGGATCGGCGAAGAGCACCCGCCCCAGGCCCACGAGGTCGGCCATGCCCTCCCGGAGGATGGCTTCCGCCGTGTCCGGGCTCTGGATGCGCCCGGCGGCCACGACGGGGATTCCGGGAAGGGCCTGCTTGATGGCCTGGGCGTAGGGGACCATGAAGCCCTCCTTCGCGTCGTCTTCCACGTACCGGGGGAGCTGGAAGGCGTCGTAGCACCCGGTCATCACCGACAGGTAGGTGATCCCGGCCTTGGCCAGCTCCCGGGCGAAGGGGAGGGTGTCCGCCAGGGTCAGGCCGCCGGGCACGTACTCATCCGCGAGGAACCGGTAGCCGACCGTGAAGGCGCTGCCCACCTCGGCCCGGACGGCGGCCAGGACTTCGAGAGGGAAGCGCATGCGCCGCGAGGCGTCTCCGCCGTAGGCATCCTCTCGGAAGTTCGTGCGGGGGGACAGGAACTGCGGAAGCAGGTAGCCCGTGCCGCCGTGCAGCTCCACCCCGTCGAACCCGGCTTCCCGGGCGCGCCGGGCCCCGGCGGCAAAGGCCTGCACGACCCGGTCGATGCAGCCCTGGTCCATGGCCCGGGGTACCACGCCCCAGGTTTCGAAGGGTGAGGGCGCGATCCGGTCCGGCCGGTTCGCGTAGCGGCCCGCGTGGTGGATCTGCAGCACCGCGGGGATGCCCTGGCGCTGGATGGTGCGTGCCAGCCTGGCCAGCCCCGGGATGAAGCGGTCCTCGGAAATGAGCAGGGTCCGGGGACTGCCAAGACCGCAGGGCTCGACGGTCACGTTCTCCACGACGACCAGGCCCACGCCCGATCGGGCCATCTCGTCGTAGTAGTCGAGCACGAGGTCGTCCACCTCGTGGTCCTCGCGGGGATAGGCGAGGTAGAGCGGCAGGCTGACGATCCGGTTGGGCAGCCGGGTGCCGCCGAGACTGAGGGGGCTGAACAGGAGCCGGTCCATTCAGCCGTTCACATGGACCAGGGTGGCCTCGGGGTACCTCAGTCCGGCGGCGATCCCCGGCGGCGCCACGGCCTCGATCTGGGCCAGCTCACCGGAGGTGAGCACGATCTCCAGCGCGGCGAGGTTCTCGACCAGGTGGCTGCGGTGCGTGGTGCCGGGGATGGGCACGATGTCCTCTCCCTGGGCCAACACCCAGGCCAGGGCCAGCTGGGAAGTGCTGACGCCCTTCTGGCGGGAGAGCCCCTCGATCTTCGCCACCAGATCCAGATTCTTCTGGAAGTTCTCCCCTTGGAACCGCGGCGCATTCCGCCGGTAGTCGCCTTCGGGAATGTCCTCCAGCTTGCGGAACCGGGCCGTGAGGAACCCGCGGCCCAGGGGGCTGTAGGCCACGAAGGTGATGCCCAGTTCCCGGACCGTGGGGAGGATTGCGTCCTCGGGGTCCCGCGTCCAGAGGGAATACTCCGTCTGCAAGGCGGAGATGGGATGGACGGCATGGGCCCTGCGGATGGTGGCCGGGGAGGCCTCGGAGAGTCCCAGGTATCGCACCTTCCCGGCCTTCACCAGATCGGCCATGGTTCCCACGGTCTCCTCGATGGGAACGGTCCGGTCCACCCGATGCTGGTAGTAGAGATCGATGTGCTCCACACCCAGGCGCCTGAGGGAATCGTCACAGCAGGCCCTGACATAGTCGGGCCGTCCGTTCACCCCCTTGAAGCTCCCATCTTGGCCCCGCATGTTGCCGAACTTGGTGGCCAGTACCACCTCTGGCCGACGGCCCCGGATGGCCCGACCCACCAGTTCCTCGTTCTTGAATGGCCCGTACATGTCGGCGGTGTCCAGGAAGTTCAGGCCGCGGTCGAGGGCGTGGTGGAGGGTGGCGATGGACTCGGCTTCGGTCCCGCTCTTGTAGAACTCGCTCATGCCCATGCAGCCGAGGCCCAGGGCGGAAATCTCCAGGTTGGAATGGCCAAGGGTGCGGGTTTTCATGATTCCTCCTCCGTGGGGCCTGTCCAGGTGCTGGCTTCCCAAGATCCAAACCGCGTGCCGGTGCGAAGTTCGGCGTTGGTTTTCAAGCGGTCCCAGGTCCTTATTGTATCCTTCTCTACCCTCTGCCATTTTAGATGTTGAAGGTTAGTTGGCAGTGTTGGATTGGTTTTTGGGGAGATGAATCCTCCTTTCCCGCACCGCCAGCCCGTGCGAATGGAGATGCGCCATGCCCAATTTTGCCTCGGCTCTGAAAGAGGAAATCGTCCGGCTCGCTCGGAAGGAACTGCGCAGTGAGACCGAAAGGCTGAAGAAGGCCTCGTCCCAATATCGGTCTGACATAGCCGCGCTGAAGCGGCGAGTCGAAGCCCTGGAAAAGCAGGTGTCCCGGGTTGAGAAAAAATCCAAGAGCAGCCAGGCCCCGGAGGGTTCTGCTGAGGCGATCCCCGTGCGGTTCAGCGCCAAGGGCCTGGCCTCCAAAAGGCAGCGCCTGGGGCTGGCCGCCGGGGATATGGGGCTTCTCCTGGGGGTCTCCGCACAGACCATCTACAACTGGGAGGCGGGCAAATCCCGACCGCGCCAACAACAGCTGGAGGCCATCGCGGCCCTGAGGGGCCTGGGCAAGCGGCAGATCAATGCCCGACTCACGGAACTCGCCGGATAGGCGCAGCCCGACCCGGAGCGCCCCCTTGGCAGTCCGGCCCAGGTGCCGCATACTATGTTTTTGCAGGATCTTTGTCAGTTTCATCACGCGATATCCAGAAAGGTGGAGGGACGGGCCCTGTGAAACCTTGGCAACCTGCGGAAGCAAGGTGCCAATTCCTGCCGCGAGTCATCGCGGAGAGATGCTGAAGTGTCATGAACTGACAGCAGACGGGCCCGAGAAATCGGGCCCGTCTGCTTTTTTGGATCGCCGTGAAACGATGAGATCCCTTCATTCATGGAGGCTCTTATGAGCGAGCAGTTCCTCGATACCAACGTGCCAGGCAACCCGGCCTACCACTTCACCATCCAGCCCCCCGTCCGGGAGGGCGGGGCCGGCTGGCTCCGCCGGCCCGAGCTGGTGCCGGATGCGGGCCAGGCCACCCAGTGCGTGCACGGGGGCGTGCAGCCGGACCCCGCCTACGGGGCGGTCATGCCGCCGCTCTACCTGTCGTCCACCTTCGCCTTCAAGGACATCTGCACCAACGCGGGCTACGACTACACCCGCAGCGGCAACCCCACCCGCACGGCCCTGGAGGAGGCCCTCGCCCTGCTGGAAGGGGGCCATGGCGCCACCTGCACCAGCACGGGCATGAGCGCCATCCTGGTGGCCCTGAACCTGCTAGAACACGGCAGCCACCTCATCGCCACCGTGGACTGCTACGGGGGCACCTTCCGGCTGCTGGAGCATGCCCGGCGGTTCTACGGACTGGAAGTCACCTACCTGGACCTGGCGGACCTCGCGGCCCTGCAGGCGGCCATCCGGCCCCACACGCGCATGATCTGGATCGAGACGCCCTCGAATCCCCTGCTCCGGCTCACGGACATCGCCGCCGTGGCCGAGCTCGGCCATCGCCAGCCGGACTGCCTGGTGGCCGTGGACAACACCTTCCTGTCGCCCTTCTTCCAGCGCCCCTTCGCCCTCGGGGCCGACCTCGTCATCCACTCCACGACGAAGTACCTCAACGGCCACAGCGACGTGGTGGGCGGGGCCGTGGTATCGGGGCCGGGCCGGCAGTTGCTCACCCAGCAGATCCAGAGCGTGAACAACCTGCTGGGCACCTCCCAGTCGCCCCACGACTGTTTCCTGGTGCTCCGCGGCCTGAAGACCCTGCCCCTGCGCATGCGCCAGCACGAAGCCACGGCCCAGCAGATCGCCGAGTTCCTGCTGGCCCATCCCGCCGTGGGCAAGGTCCACTACCCGGGCCTGCCCAGCCACCCGCAGCACACTCTCGCCCGGCGCCAGCAACGGGGCTTCGGCGGCATGCTCAGCTTCGAGCTGAAGGAGGGCGGCAACGAGCGGCTGAACCATGTGCTCCGGGGGCTGCGCTGGTTCACCCTGGCCGAGAGTCTGGGCGGGGTGGAATCCCTGGTGGCCCACCCGGCCTCCATGACCCACGCCTCCATGACGCCCGAAGCCCGCCGGCACGCCGGCATCAGCGACGACCTCATCCGCCTCTCCATCGGCCTGGAAGACGTGGAGGACCTCCGCTCGGATCTGGCCCAGGCCCTGACCTTTCCCTGATGCCCTCCCGGTTCCGACCGGAACCGGGATCCAAACCGAAGGAACAAGATCTGACGGCCCACCTAAGACAGCAAGGGGGCCTGGAGACGTCTCAGTTGTATTAATACTTAATTATTTTAATTAACTAACTTGACAATGAATTTGATTTCAACGATGCTGGATGCCTGGGGTTTGCCCCACCCCCTTTCGGAGAGCGCCATGCCCGGCTCCACTCACGACGACCCCCTTCCCGACTGCCGTCCGTCCGCTGGCCCCCGGATTCTGCCCGCCTCTGCTCCCTCAGGTTTCGTCAGCCTTGTGGGTGCCGGCCCGGGTTGCCCTGACCTGATCACCCTGCGAGGCCTCAAGTCGCTGGCGGCCGCTGAAGTGGTTCTCTACGACGCCCTGCTGGACCCCAGCTTCACCGAGTATTTTCCCCAACAGGCCCTCGCCCTCTCCGTGGGTAAGCGCGGCGGACAGGCCCAGGTCGAACAGTCCGACATCCACCGCCTGATGATCGATCACGCCAGGGGCGGACGGCGGGTGGTGCGCCTCAAGGGGGGGGATCCCCTGGTCTTCGGCCGGGGCGGCGAGGAGGCCCGGGCCCTCGAGGCCGCCGGCATCTCCTTCGAGGTGATCCCCGGGGTCAGCGCCCTCCAGGCCGCCGCTGCCGGCGCGGGATTCCCTCTCACGCACCGGGAGGTCAGCCGCCGCATTACGATCCTGGAGGGCCACCACCTGCCAGACACGGCGGCGGCCTGGCGGGACCTGGCGGCCAGCGGCGGGACCATGGCCGTCTACATGGGCACCCGCACCCTGCAGGCCCTGTCCCGGTCCCTGCTGGAGCACGGCGCCCCACCCACCCTGCCCGTGGCGCTGGTGGAGCGGGCCCAGAGTCCTGGCCAGACCAGCACCTTCTCGACCCTGGGCCATGCGGCCGCTGGCGCCCTGCGTCCTACCACCCCCGGCCCCGGACTCTTCTTCATCGGCGAGGCCTTGAACCACCGCTTCCACCCCACCCTGGAGATCCCTCATGAGCCTCTTGCCCCTGTTTCTGGATCTGCGCGGGAAGCGCGTGCTCGTGGTGGGCGGCGGGAACGTCGCGCGAGCTAAGGTCCTGGCCCTCCGCCCCACAGGGTGCAGCCTCCGGGTGGTGTCCCTGACCTTTGCACCGGCCTTCCTGGAGGCGCTGGATGGCTTCGACCTCGAGCGCCATCACCGGGCCTTCCAGCCCGCTGATCTGGAGGGCGTGCACCTGATTATCAGCGCCACCAATGACTCGGCGGCCAACAGGATCGTCGCCGCCCATGCCCGTTCACTGGGCCTCTGGGTGAATGCCGTGGATGATGCCGCGTCCTGCGATGCCCTGTTTCCCAGCATCCTCCGCCGGGGACCCTTCGTGGCCGCCATCAGCACGGAGGGGGCTTTTGCGGGGCTAAGCCGGGTGGTCCGGGAAGCACTGGAGGGACTGGTGCCCGACGCCACCGTCCCGGAGTTCGAGGCCCTGGTGAAGCTCCGCCAGCAACTCAAGCAGACCCTTCCCGATCCCCACCAGCGGGCCGAGTACCTCCGCGACATCCTCTGGCAGATCCAGCAGGACACCCTCCTTCCCAAGGCCTCCAACCAATGACCGACCACCCTGTTGAAGCCCTCAAGGCCGCCTCCAGCCACCTGCGGGGGAACCTGGCGGAGGAAGTGGCCAGCCCAGACCCGTCCTTTTCCAAGGATGGCCAGGTTCTTGTCAAGTTCCATGGTTTCTACCAGCAGAAGGACCGCTTCGAGAAGACGAAACCGCCGGTCCTGATGCTGCGGGGCCGCATTCCCGGGGGACGCCTCAGCGCCGAGCAGTACCTGGCCTGGGACCACCTGGCGGACAGCTATGGTGACGGCACCCTGCGCCTCACGTCCCGCCAGAGCCTCGAGCTGCATGGCGTCCTCAAGGGCGACGTGAAGGCCACCCTGCTGGGCCTCCAGGCCGCCCTGCAAACGACCAAGGGCGCCTGCGGAGATGTGGTCCGCACGGTCACCCAGGCCCCCAATCCCTGGCTGCGGCCCGATCTGGCCCAGCTGGACGTGGTGGTGGACCGCCTCGCTTCGCATTTCCAGGCCACTTCGAATGCCTACGCTGAGATCTGGCTGGATGGCGAGCGCGTGGACCCAGAACGGGAGCAGGAGCGCCTCTACGGGCCCACCTACCTGCCCCGCAAGTTCAAGATCAGCGTCACCGTCACCGGGGAGAACCTGGTGGACCTCTACACCAACGACCTGGGGCTGGCCGCCTCCTTCGACTCGAAAGGGTTCCTGAATGGTTTCTTCGTGCTGGCCGGCGGGGGCATGGGCATGACCCACGGGGATGACACCACCTTTCCGCGGGTGGCCGATCTCCTGGGCTGGATCCCGCCCGCGGCCCTGCTCCCGGTGGCCGAGGCCGTGGTGGGCGTGCACCGCGACGAGGGCAATCGCGAGGACCGGAAGCGGGCCCGCCTGAAGTACGTCATCGCCCGCAAAGGGCTGCCCTGGTTCAGGGCCGAGGTGGAGGCCAGGGCTGGAATTACCTTCGAAGCCCGCGCCATTCCGCCCTGGCACACGACGCCGGTGCTGGGCTGGCTGGACCGCGCGGATGGCAGCCTGGCCCTGGGGCTCTCCATCCGTTCCGGGCGCATCGGGGGGCCCCTCAAGGCGGCCCTGCAGGAAGTGGTCAGGACCTTCCGTCCTGCGCTTCAGCTCAGCCCGGATCAGGACCTGATCCTCCTGGGACTGGAGCCCGAGGACCGGCCCCTGGTCGAGGCCGTCCTCGCCAGGCATGGCCAGCCTTTGAAGGCGGGGGATCCCCTGGCCGCCCGGGCCATGGCCTGCGTGGCGCTGCCCCTGTGCGGCCTGGCCCTCGCCGAGGCGGAGCGGATTCTCCCGGACCGCCTCGACAACATCCGTGGGGCCCTGTCGCGCCAGGGGCTCGGGGACCGGAGCCTCATCTTCCGCATGACCGGCTGCGCCAACGGCTGCGCCCGGCCCTATACCGCCGAACTCGCCCTAGTAGGTCAGACCGCGAAGAGCTACGCCTTGTACGCGGGCGGCGATCCCGAGGGCACGAGGCTAGCCTTCCCCGTGGCCCACAAGCTGACCCTGGAGGAATTCCCCTCAGCCCTGGACCGCCTCTTCGCCGCCTGGGCGACACAGGGACTTCAACACGAAGCCTTCGGCGATTTCACAGCCCGACTGGGTGCCGACGAACTGAGGCAGGTCCTCGAACTCAAGGCCGAGGCCGACCGTGTTTCCCCTCTACCCTGGACCAGCGATTCTCCCCTACCTTAAACGAAGGAGAAGTGTCATGTCGGAACAACCTCAGGCCGAGAGAAAATCGACCCCAGAGTTCTCCCTCGACACCTGGGCCGTCCTGGTCGCCCTCTTCGCCGCGGCCCTGATCCGCTTTGGCCTGATCCCCAGGGTCCCCTGGTAGCAGGAGCGCTCCGTGAGTCGGCGCCCGGCTCCGTGAGGCCGCCCTTCTGACCTCTCAGTTCCTCATTTCTCGCCCCTTCTGTTTCCTACGCCACCCAGCGAGGTCATCCATGGCTGCTGCCATCGCCCTGCCACAGGATCCACCCAGCTCCGTCAGCACCAAATTCCTCCGGCTCCTTCCCGGTCTGGCCCTGCTCTTTGCCATCGGTTTCGCCGGCAAGCTCCTCGAAAAAAACATCAATGCCTATGCCAAGGGCCACCATCTGGCTGTCCCCAACATCGAGTACGTCCTCTGGGCCATCCTCATTGGCCTGGTCATCTCCAATGTCTTCGGCCTCGCGGACATCTTCAAGCCCGGCGTCGCCACCTACGAGTTCTGGCTCAAGGCAGGCATCGTCCTCCTGGGCTCGCGCTTCCTCCTGGGCGATGTCTGGAAATTGGGCGGCGTCAGCCTGCTCCTGGTGGCCCTTGAAATCGCAGGCTCCCTCGCCTTCATGACCTTCCTGGGCCGGGCCTTCGGCCTCCGGCCCAAGCTGACCACCCTCCTGGCCGTCGGCTCGGCGGTGTGCGGTGTGAGCGCCATCATCGCCACCAAGGGCGCCATCGATGCGGACGAGCAGGATTCCTCCTTCGCCATCGCGGCCATCCTCGCCCTCGGCGCCATCGCGCTCTTCACCTTTCCCCTCATCGGTCATGCGCTCCATCTCTCCGATCACGCCTACGGTGTCTGGGCCGGCCTTGCTGTCGACAACACCGCCGAGGCCGCCGCCGCAGGGGCCCTGTATTCCGACGCCGCAGCCAAACTCGCGATCCTTACGAAGACCACCCGCAATGCCCTCATCGGCTTTGTGGTGCTCGGCTACGCCATCCACTGGGCCCGGAAGGGCGAGGCCCACGCTGTCGGTCACAAGGCCGCCTTCCTGTGGCAGAAGTTCCCGAAATTCGTCCTGGGATTCCTGCTGATCTCGCTGCTGGCCACCGTCGGTTTCTTCACCAAGGATCAGAACACGGCCCTGGCCAACCTCTCGCGCTGGGCCTTCCTGCTCACCTTCGCGGGCGTGGGCCTCCGCACCAACTTCCGGGAGATGCGCAAGCAGGGCCTCCGGCCATTTGTGGTCGGCTTCATCGGCGAGATCGCCATCGCCCTCTTCACCCTGGTGCTCGTCATCGTCACCGGGCACCTCTTCGGGTTCTGATCCACGACCAGCTGTCGCGCCGTCAGTCCTTCACCTGCTCCACCTTGAGGGTTCCCTTGGGCCTGGCGAAGATCTTGACTTTCCAGGGCCGGGTCAGGGCCTGGGTCACGTAGCTGCCGGGCGCCGGGCGGCGGACCCTCCAGCGGACGAGGAGGTCATCCCCCTGTGGGACCGGGTCCAGAAATTCGACGGTGTAGCCGCCCGTGGGCCGCAGGCCGGCGTGGGCCACCACGGCGCTGTCCTTCTTGAAATCAATTTGCGGCAGCTTCAGGTCCAGCCGTCGGCAGAGCTTGGCCAACCGGGCCGGGTGGGTGACCACTTCCGCGACCGGAGCCTCCTCGCCTCCGTACTGTCCCCGCCACTCCTGGACCTCCTCGGTTTGAGCCGTTCCCGCTGCAGGCCAGGCGCTGAGCGCCCAGGGAAGGAGGCAGAGCGACAAGGACAGGGAGGGCAGGTTCATGACCGGCCCCCGGTATCGGATGGCGTCTCCGGCTGCCGGGCCCCGAGGCGGCCCGATAGGGCGAGGATGAGGAACAGGACCAGGGGGATCAAGACACCCGCGTCGATGGACCAGGGTTCAGGCCCCAGAATCCCGAGGATGGCCCCCACGAAGGATCCCAACAGAGACAGGGCGAACCACCCGAACAGGGGCCAGAATCGTGCCTTCCCCAAGTGATGGTAGAGACCGGAGCCAAGAAGGCCCGCCACTCCGCCAGCCACCCCGCCAACCAGATCCGCGCCGTGGGCGCCCAGGTGGTGGTTCGCCGCCAGGCCGGAGGCGAGGACGGCACCGGTGAACCCGAACAGCCCAAAGCGAAGCAGGGCACCGAGGCTCATGGAAAGGCCGCGCCTCCAGCCCACTCCATCTGCCTGCTCCCACAGCCAGAGGGCGGCCACCAGACTCCCAAGACCCGCCAGGACAAGTCCAGCCAGGGAGAAGAGGGAAACCGCTGCGCCACGCCCGTCCCCATGGAGGAGCCTGGGGACCACCAGAGCCAGGGCCACCAACACAAGAGCCAGGGCCAGGTAGTACTCATAGCGCACGAACCCGGCCTCTCGGCCGGATGGAGTGGGTGGAGCATCCTTCATTGAGTGAGGATCCATGGGTGCGGCTCGGGTGACCCGGAAGGAGAGGTGAGCCCCAGGATCGCAGTCCTCCCCTTTCCGTCAAGGAATGGAACTGGCCGTGACTTGAATCGGTCCGGAATCATCCGATACTGCCTTAGAGGTCATAACAAAACTCGACGAGGCCGCGATGAATCCAGGCGGGATGCACCGCAAGGAAGGGCCCGCAGGGCAACGTGGTTCGTTGTTCAAGGGACCTGACGCCGCGGAGCGCCTGCCTGGCTTCATCCCTCCGGGCGAGGGGCGGCGGGCGTCGCGATCCAGCGTCACGCTCGTCGCGCGTAGTACCTGCTACGCTTCGACTCGCGATCCTCGCCTCGCTCGCCCGACACCCCTCGCGCGGCGCCGTGGGGTTTTGTTATGACCTCTTAGCACCCCGACCGAAAAATTCTTGTGAGGACACCATGGCCCACCAATGGACGCGCATCGTCATGAAGGGCCGGGCCCAGGTGATCCCTCCGATCTGTCCGATCTGCCTCGGCCCCGCCGACCAGAAGCTCCGCTACGGCTACAAGGGCCTGGAGGGCTGGGTCACGCGGACCACGTATTATCAGACGTTCACCTATTGCGCGGACTGCCAGCCCCAGGTGGCCTCGGCCACGAGGCTGCGCCGTTGGGGCTACTTCGGCGTGGTGGTGGGCGGCATCGCCCTCATCCCGCTCCTGCTCGCCCTCTCTTCACTCGTGAAGGACCCGGCCACCGGCAAGGTCTCCGACCTCGCGCTCAATGTGGGCATGGCCGTGGCCGGCCTGTTGAGTGCGGGCGTGGCGGTCCTGGTCTACTGGGTGGCCCGGACCCTCAAGCGCCGAAGCCATCCCCTGCGGCCCGGGCAGCTCGTCTGGGGCCCCGGGGCCTTCTATACCGGGAGCGCCCGCATGGGCCTCAGCAGCAACACCTCTGTCTACAAGGCCGTGCGCCCCGAGTGGATCGCCGCCCTGGCCCGGGCCAATCCTGAGCAGGTCGATGATGCCGCCTACCAGGCCTTGACGGGCTCCGCGCGTCCCGCAGTCCCGCCCGACTCCCGACCCTTCGGACCCGGCTGATGAGGCTCCGCCTCGGGGACCTTCCCGCGGACCGGGTGGATCTGCTGAAGCGGGTTGCTCGGGAGCAGGGACTCGGGGAAGGGACCCTGTTCCTGGTCCAATCCCACCGCTGGCTGATGGTCATGGGCCTGCTCTGCCTGGGAGCCGGCCTCGCCTCCGCCTGGATCCTGGTCCGCGGCGTATCGGACTGGCCCCGCCCTGCGGATGCCGCGCTGCCCTGGATCGGGCTGCTGGGCCTGGTCTACGGTCCCCTTGCGCTCAAGGAATTCGCCCAGATCCTCGGTGCTGAGCTCAAGCCCTTCCTTCTGCTCACCCCCTTCAACCTGATCCGCTGCCGGGGCAGCCACCGCCCTCTGGAGCTGTACCGCCTGGCAGAGGCGCGCGCCTTTGACCGGGTGGAGGAGTACCATGGCGTGAAATGGGCGGGCCAGGCCTATGCCTTCACCTTCGACGGAGGCGCCCCCATCAAGTTCGTCCTCCGCAAGGCGAAGGACATCGAGGTCGCGGAGCGCACCCTGGCCCTGGCCCGGGCGGCAGGGCGGGGCGAGCCGCTGCCGGACCTCCCGGTCCGTCGGGCGGGCCACCTGGGCCCCGGCTATTCCCTTCCGGAACCGAAGCCGAGTGGTCTCGAGAAGTTTTTCGACCCTGCTTCTGAAACCTGGCTGCTCGTCCTGGGCTTCCTCTGCCTGGCCTTCATCCCCTATGCCCTCTTCCGGTGAGACCTTGACCGACCTGTCCCCGTTCCCCCAGGACCTGGCCCAGTTGCCCGATGGGGAGCGCATTCAGGAGGCCTTCGGGTGGGCCCCCGCCGCCTGGGGGCTGGTCCTCTTCACCTTCAGCCTCCTCCTGGCCTTCCAACCCGCGAGACTGGGCACGGGCGAACGGATCGGCCTGGGCTCCGCCCTTCTCGGCAGCCTCATCCTCTGGTCCTACGAGGTCCTGCGCCGCCGCCAGCCGAAGGTTCTTGTGCGCCGAGGTCCCACCCTGGCGCTGTACCTGCGTGGCAAGCTGGCCCGTGAAGTGGGAGTCGCAGCCAGCGGCATCTACCTCCGGCATCCGTCCCGGACCTGGGGACCCATCCTCATGACCACCCTGGGCACGCTGGCGGCCGGGTCCTTCCTGCTGCCGGGAGGGCCCGCCACGACCTGGGGAGACCGGCTTACGGCGGCCCTGGCCGCCCTCAGCTTCGCCACCCTCTGCAGCACGCTCGTGCGCACCCGCCTGTTCTGCGAAGAGGCGCTGATTCCCCGGGATGGCGGCGGGCTCCAGCATCTGCTGGTGCGCAAGCGGGACCTGCCGAGGATCTTCCGCCCCCCCTCCTGAGGCCAGGACTGGTCTTCGGAACATCCTCTTGGGCTCGGGCGCCCCCCTCAGTCCACCGCCACGGGGAACCCCTGGGTGGATTCTGAGGCGGCGGCGACGGGGGTCTGCCGTCCGCCGGTGAGCTCGTCCACGCGACGGCGCACGTAGGTCTCCAGCGAGGTGGTGGTGATGCGCCCGGTGTGCTGGGGATCCGCCGCGCCCGCCAGGCCTTCGCGGAGGGCCTTGGTGAAGGCGCCGTTGTTCCAGACCGGGCTTTCCAGGCTGGTCTGGGCCCCGGTGCTGGAGCTGAACACGACGGTGCCTGGCCCCGACTGGATGAGCTCATTGATGAAGCGGATGCGCTTCATCGAGTCGTCGAGGCTGCGCATGCGGCCCTCGCCCAGGACATTGCCGCTGTGGCAGGTGTCCATGAGCATCAGGGTGCGGCCCTGGGTGGCGTCCAGGCGCGCCTTGATCGCCCGGCCATCGACCCCCCAGCTGCCCTGGCTGAAATCGTAGGGCACCAGGAAGTAGCTGGATTTCTCGGCATTGGTGCCCCCGTGCGACGAAAAGAAATAGAGGGTCACGGTGGCCGGCCCCGAGGAGGCCGCCAGGTCGTCCATGGCCTCGAGGATCTGCTTCTCCGTGGCCTGATCATCGAGCAGCAGCTTCACCTCCACCTTGTCGAAGAGCCTCCCTGCCTGGTGCTGGAACTCCCGGGCGATGTCGGCGGCATCCTTGGCGGGAAACTGGAGGTTGTACTTCGGACTTGCGTACTGGGTGACGCCCACGGCCAGCACCCGCAGGGTGGGGGGCTGAGGTTCGGGCGTGGGAACCGGTGTCGGCGCGACTGGGACGGGGGTGGTCGTGGTCTCCTGAGGCGGGGCGACGGTCACCTGCCGCTCGGCCAGCTCCGAGAGCTGTCCGTCCTCCAGTTCGGCCTGGATGCCCACGGTCGCGGACCGGGGCGGCAGGTTCACGGGAACCGGGTAGGTGCGGTCCAGGCCCTCGAAGGTCTCCTTGGCCTGCTGCGGGCGGATGCCCCGGCTCGGCGGTACCCTCGCCCCGTCCAGGAACACGCGGAAACCCTTCACCGGCCTGGCGGCGCCATAGGTCCGCAAGGAGACCTGGAACGTGGCAGCCCGAGCCGGGACGGCTTCCCCTTCGGCGGGGGAAAGGATCCGGAGCACGGGTGGCAGTTCGTCCATGCGGGGGATCACCGTCACCTGAGCCTCGGTGCCGCCCTGCCCAGCCTGGAGCTTCTGCAGGGCCGCGGTCTCATCCAGGGTGCCCATCAACAGCGCCATCAGCTCCGGCTTCCAGAACCGCTCGCGGAAGTGGGACAGGGGGAAGTAGTCGGCGGTCTGATTGGTGCGGTTCACCTGCCAGCCCACCAGGCTTTCGCCGCCGAGGCTGGTGCAGAAGCATCCCGAGGGCGTCCACAACACCCACCGCTGGTCCGCCGCCACGAAGAGACTCAGGAGCTCCCGACCATCCGAGGTGCGGTACCACCGGAAGGTGCCATCGGCCAGCAAGGCCACGGCCACCCGGCCATCTTCGCGCTGCGCCAGGCCCCAGACGGCGGCCGGTGCGTGCACCTTCCAGCGCTCGGCGCCCTGGGCCGAGTAGGCCCGCAGGTACCAGTCCGTGCCCAGGAGGAAGGTCGCGCCGCCGGGGGCAACGGAGAGGCTGCGGGTGGTTTCCGCCGGTTCCAGGGCCAGTGGGTGGCCGTTCAGGACCGGATGCTCGCCGTCCTTCCAGCCCTCCACACGGAGGCCCGGCGCCTCCAGGCGGGGAGCCACCATCGCCTGGGCCTGGCTCAGGCCCAGTTCCGCCACGGAGAAGGCCAGTCCCTGGGCCCCCGACAGACGCCCTGCCAGGGGCACCACCTGGGCCTGGGCATCGAGGCGGTAGGCCTCCCGGGCCACCCGCAGATCTCCCTGGGGGCCAGCCTGGATGAAGCGAGGCCGACCCAGGGCGTCCATCACGCCCCAGGCCGGATCCTGGGCGGCGTAGGCCACCTCGCCATTGCCTAGGGGGACCAGATCGGACACGGTGGCCCTGGAGATGGGAGTCTCCGTGGCCGTACCTCGCCCCCCCTGGGCCCAGCGGCGCAGCACGTTGCGCGAGGCGCCGAAGTCCTCGCCCCCGGCGGCCAGCAGTGTCTGGGCATCGGCGCTCCAGGCCACCAGGCCCAGCTTCGGCGTCCCCGGCTCGGGCACGAACACTACGCTCAGGTCCGCTGCCGCCCGCACCTCCACCCTGGGGCTGTCTGCATAGGCCACGGCCACGTGGCTGCCATCGGGACTGAAGGCGATGCCGAAGGGGCCCGGCATCGACCCCTTCACCCGCCGCAGCAGTCTGAAATCCGGGCCATAGAGCCGGATGAAGCCGTCATCGCCGGTGGCGGCGTAGCGGCCCTGGGCGTCGAAGGTCCCGCGATAGCTGGGCTGGGGGTAGTCCAGATCCTGGCCCAGCAGGGTCCCGTCGGACACCCGGAGCAGGCGCAGTCCCAGGTTGCCGCCCAGGTGGGCCACCAGCCGCTGGCCGTCCGGGCTGAAGACCAGGAAGTTCACCACCTGCGGGCCCACCTGGAGGATGCGCAGGCAGCTGCCCGTGCGGGTGTCCACCAGCAGGATGCGATGACTGTCCTCCCGGCTGCCGCGGGTCCAGCCGCCCAGGGCCGCCACGCGGCCGTCGGGCGAGAGCGCGGCCGCGTAGAACATGCCGACCTTGCCGTCTTCCACAGCGGGACGGAGGGTGCGCAGGAGGCGCCCCGTGGGCACCTCCCACAGGCGGGCAGTCTTGTCCTCGGAGGCGGTCAGGGCCAGCTGGCCATCCCGGCTGAGGGACAGGGCCCGGATGGCCGCGATGTGCTGGCCTGTCTCCAGGCGCAGAACAGGCGCCAACTTCAGCGCGGAGGGAGCGGGCCCGGGTACCTGGGACTCGCGGCCTCCGTGGTCGGCCCCCCCCACGGCGACCGGGAGGGTCACCACCTGGACGGGCGTGGGTGGCACGTTCACGGTGACGTTCACCACCGACGGGGCCGGCGCGGCTGGGAGCGGGGCTTCGGCGTTTCGCACCACCTGATCGAAGGCAGGCCAGCGCATCTCCCGCAGTTGTTCCAGCAGCGTCTCGCGCCGCGCCTTCGCTTCGGCGCTGCCGCGACCGATCCAGTCGCTCATCCAGCCGATGAAGCTGGGCAGCTTAGCCGCCACGGCCATGACCAGCGGTACGATCTTCGCCTGCCCCTGGCCCTGGCAGTCCGCGCCGTCCAGGTAGCCGATGAGCTCATCCGTGGCCCGCTGGGACGTTTCCAGCCGGGCCCGGTACACCTTCTCCCGGCGCAGGTCGTCCTGGCCCACGTCCAGGATCAGCTGGTCCAGGAAACCGTTGCTGGATTCCCGGGCGATCCGGTACCGCCTCTGGGCCTCCCTCAGTTTGGGGCTGTCCGGCGGACACCGGCGGGCCGTCTGCCGCAGCGCCTCCTCCGCCGTCGTGCGCCGGCTCGCCAGGGTGGCCAGCAGTTCGTGCAGCGAGGGCTGCGCGGCCAGGGCCGCCACCGACATCGCCAGGACACAGAACATCGATCGAAGGGAGTGCGTCATGGTTCACCCGTCGGACCCCATGCGGGGATGAGCTGGTCGGAGCGGCAGTAGGTCAGTAAGTGCCTTCAGGGTAGTCGGGACCCTGGAGGATGTTTCCAGTAAACAGCAGGGTGGAGGCGCCATTGAACCCGCGCAACTGCCCACACGTCTGCCCACACGTCGAACAGAGCCGTCCCTTGGTGGTCACCGCAATTCCGCCAGGGCCTTCCTGGCGTTTTCATTCCCTTGGTCGGCGGCCTTCCGGAACCACTCGGCCGCCTGGACCAGGTCCTTGGGCACCCCCTTCCCGTACTGGTACATGAAACCGAGGTTGCACTGGCCGTAGGGTTCACCCTGCTGTGCGGCCCTGCGGTACCACGTGACCGCCTCGGCATCGCTCTGGGCCACGCCCCGCCCGTTCTGGTACATCACGCCGAGCCAATTCTCGGCCCCGGGGTAGCCCTGATCGGCCGATTTCCTTAACCAGTTCACGGCCTCGGCATCGTTCCTGGCCATGCCCTTCCCGGCCTGGCACATCACGCCCAGGTTGTACTGGCCCTGGCTCAGCCCATGCTCGGCGGATCTGCGATACCACGCGACGGCCTCGGTATCGCTCTGGGCCACGCCCCGCCCATTCTGGTACATCACCCCGAGCCAATTCTCTGCCTCGTGGTTGCCCTGATCTGCTGCCTTGCGGAACCAGGCGACGGCCTCGATCTCGTTCTTGCCGACACCTTTCCCGGCCTGGTACATCACGCCCAGGTTGTACTGGGCCTGGCTCAATCCGTGCTCGGCGGACCTGCGGTACCACGCGACGGCCTCGGCATCGCTCTGGGCCACGCCCCGCCCATTCTGGTACATCACCCCGAGCCAATTCTCTGCCCCGGCGTAGCCCTGCTCGGCCGATTTCCTCAGCCAGTTCACAGCCTCGGCATCGTTCCTGGCCACGCCCTTCCCGGCCTGGTACATCACGCCCAGGTTGTACTGGGCCTGGCTCAACCCGTGCTCGGCGGACCGGCGGTACCACGCGACGGCCTCGGCATCACTCTGGGTCACGCCCCGTCCATTCTGGTACATCACGCCGAGCCAATTCTCTGCCTCCTGGCTGCCGCGCTCGGCGGCTTTGCGAAACCAGGAGAACGCGTTGGATTCACTCTGAGCGACGCCTTTCCCGTTCAAGTAGGCCTGGGCCACCTGCACTTGCGCGGCAGGGTTGCCCTGCTCCGCCGATTTCCGGTTCCACGCCAGGGCCTCCACATCGGATTGGGCAACGCCTTTCCCCTGCTGGTACATGTAGCCCAGCCCACTCTGGGCCCAGGGGTTCCCCTGTTCTGCCGCCCTGCGGAACCAGCTGGCGGCATCCCCATCACTCTGGGGCACCTCGCGCCCGGTCAGGCAGGCCACTCCCAGGAAGAACTGACCGAAGGGCCAGCCCTGCTCCGCAGACTTCCGGAACCACAGGACGGCTTCCGCTTCGTTTTTCTCGGCGCCCTCGCCCGTCCAGTAGACCCTCCCCAACACTGCCTGGGCCTCGGGGTCACCCTGCTCCGCCAGAGGCCGGAGGGAGGCCAGCGCCTTCCGGTAGAGGACCAGGGCCCTTCCCTGGTCCTGGGCGGTCCCCTTCCCTTTTTCATAGGCCTCGCCGAGATCCAGCTGCCCCCACCAGAAGCCCTGTGCCGCCGCCTGGTCGTAGCATTCGAAGGCCTTGGCCTCATCCTTCTCCAGGCCGCAGCCCGGAAGGTTCCCCGCATAGGCATCCCCAAGGCCCACGAGCCCACGGGCATTCCCCTGGTCGGCGGCCTTGCGCGCGTATTCCAGGGCCTTCAGGGCATTGGCCGGCGTTCCCATCCCGTTCTGGTACATCCGGCCCAGGCGCGCCTGAGCTTCGGCATGGCCCTGGTCGGCAGCTTCGATGAAGTGGATCAGGGCTTCTTGGTGATTCTTCGGAACACCCTGCCCGAACAGGCTCGCCAGGCCCAGCCGGTAGGCCTCTTCCCCCGCCTGTCCCTCCGAGGGCGCCACCGGGCCGGAGGTTGTGGATACCGAACCCGGAGCGGGCCTCCCCGCCCGGAAGTAGAACTCGCCCGTGAGGCTGGAGCTGTCCCAGGGCACTTGTGCATCGTGGCTGGCCTGCTTGACACCCACCCGCACTTTCTTGAAGACCTCCTCCACCTTGAGGCCCGGTTCTTTCAGGGCCCGCAGCAACTGCTGGGTGTAGAGGCCGTTCCGGCCATCACCATCAGAAGCCGTGTTGCCGGGGGCCGTGGCGAAGGCCACGAAGGTTCCCGAGGGTGCCTCCATCTGCGCCAGGCCACCGCTGGTGCTCCGGAAGCTGCGGGCGAAGGGGTTGTTGCGGCAGGCGTCCAGGATGACGAGGTTGACCCGGTTCTTCGCCGAGTCCATCCGGGCGAGCACAGTGCTGGCATCCAGGGCCTCGGTGGCCACGTCCTCTTCGGTGGCGATGTCCGCACCCACGGGGATGAGGAAATTCACGCCCCTCACCTGCATGCCGTGACCGGCGTAGTAGAAGAGGCCCACGCCTCCGGCCGCGAGCCGCTGCCCGAAGCCCCTGACCGCCTCGAGCATCCGCTTCCGCCCGCCGTCCAGCACCAGATCCACCTGAAAACCCAGTTCCTTGAGGGCCGCCGCCATGGCCCGGGCATCGTTGGGCGGGTTCTTCAGCGGTGCATCCTTGTAGGCCCCGTTGCCAATGACCAGCGCCACCCGTTTTTCATTCGCCGGCGCGACCTGTGAAGTGTCCTGCTGGGGCCGCAGGGTGCGGTCCTCCTTCCTCGACGGAGTCTTCTGGGCAGCCAGGCAGAGGGCACTGAGGCAGGTCAGAAATTGAATGAGCAGCCTGTTCATGGGTTCCTCGGCCTGGGGTCGGATTCGCCATTGTAGGCGGGGGCCGCCGATCCGGCACTGGTGGCCCCGAGATGAAGCGGTTCAGGACTATCGGGCGACAGCCAAAACTGACCCCCTGGCGACAGAACTATTGACCCCTTTGGTCGCCGTGGAGGCGACATGGAG
>Ga0214166_1000035_pt1 | contig 69289 bp, 82 predicted proteins | sample TroBogepilimnion_27_FD_153005 | JGI IMG/M metagenome (GOLD analysis project Ga0214166, IMG submission 153005) | Freshwater microbial communities from Trout Bog Lake, WI - Practice 18AUG2009 epilimnion v3 | ecosystem: Environmental > Aquatic > Freshwater > Lake > Epilimnion/Euphotic zone ...
TTTAAGGGGAAATTTGGGCTTTATTTTGGCTTTATGTTTTTGGGATAATTTTACTTATTCTTTTTTGCTTTTTTGTTTTTGTTTGTTGGATAGGAGGGGGGTGTTAATTGTTTGTTGGGGAACATGAAACAGAGGGATATTGATGTCCCTCTGTTAGCGTATATAATGTAGTTTTTAGCGTAATTTATTTGGACATTTACTTAATTTTAATTTGGACAAACCTATTATTCTTGTCCAAATGTCCAAAAATAAATTTGGACAAATAAAAATGGTATGCTACATTTGTAGCGACAATGAGTAGTTTATGGCAAAAGTGAACCCAACAGGGATAAGATTTGGACAAAAAGCAAGTGATTTAAAAAAAAGATTAGAAATGTCTTCGTATCAAAAGTTAGTTAATTTTTTGGTAGAAAGATATTGGTGGGAAAATGAATTTAAAAAAGAACAGCCATTGTTAGATGCTAAAAAAAATGAACAGCTTAATCCTGTTGCGGTGTCTGTAAATTTAGATGCCCCCATTGTTAAAAAGACTTCAATAAAAAGAAGTTATGAGCAATATGTTTCGTTAATAAAAAGCATGAAGGAAGACGGGTCTGATACTGATGAGTGGGTTAAGTTGACAATGGAAATAGATTCTGCCGAAAATTTGAATTATATTAATAAAAACAATTTAAAAGCATACATGAGTAGTGCTGATTAAAATAATGATTAGATATGGACAAAGACAATCTTAGAACCTACATAGCAGCAACTGTTTTTATTGTTGCTTTATTTTCCCTTTGGTTTTGTTTGATAAAGGGGATTATTGAATACTTAAATAATTGGCAATGAGAAAAATTTATTGGGGGGGGGTATTTTTATTGTGTATCCTTCTTGTAGTTTACTTAGCTTTTAAAGGTTTGTATATTGGTATTTAAAACCATTTTAAAAATGATAATTATGATTTTAGGAATTGTGATTTTTATATTATCACTTTTGGTAATTATTTTAATAGTAGCAGTAAAATATTTTGTTAATGCTGCTATTATAGATTTTAAAAAACTATTTTAATAATAAAAAAAACAAATAACATGAAATGGAAAAAAGAGTTTGTTGAGCATTTAAGCGATGAATTACAAATTGCACAAATTAAGATTAGAGAATCTTTGTCTTCATGGCAAGGTTCACCGTTTAAGGATGAAAAGCCTAAACACCCTATCGAGTTGGTAAATGAAAAATACCCTGATGGGTGGTGTATTGCAACCTGTGATGAAGTTATTAAGGATATAAATAAATGTTATGATAAATGTTATGATGGAAGTGCTATTTATTATGGAGTTATTAGTGGTAAATGTTATTCAAGTTTCTTTTGCTCTAAAACCCTTATCCCAAAACAAGAGTACCTTCAATTAACTGGTCGTGAACCTTTGCAGCGTGATTGGACTGAAATCAAACACGAACCTACTACTATCCACATACAACTACCAAATGTTGAGCATTACGGCGGTAATACAAACCCGTTCCCCCCTATTCGTATCATTCAACATTATAACCTTTCATTTGAATTGGGAAATGTTATTAAGTACGTTCTAAGGGATAAGGGGAGCAAGGTAGAAGACTTGAAGAAGGCAATTGATTATTTGAATTTTGAAATTTGTAAATATGAAAATAAATAACTTAGTTATTGAAGTGCAAGACGTGATAGTGATTGAAGAACAATTAAACTTTCCGTTCGTTGAAAACATTTGCATTCCTTTAAAAGATTGGGAAGCTATAAAAAATTATATAGATGAACAAATAAACAGTAAGGCTACTGACAGCCATAAATAATAATGAAATCAATAGTAGTAGGGATTATCTTAACCTTAATAGTAGTTCAATGTTTATTTCAGTTTAGCTTAGACACTAACAATGAAACAGGTGATATTATTGTTTGGTACAATTGGTTTGGTGAAAGAAGGTTTTTTGTTTTAATAGAAAAGTTATTGTAATGACACAAAAACAATATGAAAGAATATTAGCACGCTATAAAACAGAAATGTATATTTATCGTCTTGATATTGAGATTTATAATCGTACATTTTTTCTAATAAGGTGGTTTACTAAAAAACCTAAACCACCAATAGCTGATTTTTAATTATGACAAAAAAAGAACAGAAAAGTTGGGATAACACAATATCCCAACTTAAATCAAACAGATACGATAACATCCATAAGATATTCAATGTTACAGAAGGATGGGCTTACATATCCTATAAGAAGTTTAGAATAAGAATAGACTACTCTATGAATTGGGATTTTATTAAAGGTATTTGTGAAAGGTTAGTTGATTGATATTTTAATCACTTCGTGGCTTTTTTTATTTGTTATTTGAGAAGAATCTATTGGTAGCTAATTCTGAATTAGGATATTTTTGTTTGTATTCTTCGATTGGTATTAGTGCTTTCCTTGCTTCTACTTTCGCCTTTAAATCATTGCTTGTTTGCTTTTCTTTCGGGAGATTTACATAGGCTTTCTTGTTCTTTTTTTGTTTTTTACTTCTATTTTTCTTATTAGGATAATTAGCCTTATTGTTTTTTGAAACGAAAATGTAAGTGCCACTTTTAGATGAGGTTACTTTATCTTTCTCAATTTTATCTTCTAATGGGATTTCTCTAACAATGTTGTAGTCGCTTTTTTCTAAATTAGCTATGTGAAAAAACTCCCTCACTAACATTTCTTCTTTTGACTTAAAACCTTTTTCTACTTCCTGAAAAAGAAAGTTTTTTTCACCGTACCTCTTAAAGTCATAAAGCATTCCCCTGTTGCAATGAGTTCCATCACGCAAATCCTTTAAATGCCAATTAATTCTATTGGGAAAGTTTGTAGTAGAACCTATGTAGATTCTGCCATTTTCAATATTTAAAATTCTGTAAACTACTAACATGATTATTTATTTTAAATCCCCTACAATAGCATAAGACTAAAGTAGGGGAGTATTGTCTAAAACATTGATTGCTGTTTGTAATGTTTAAATTCAAAGTTATCCTGACCAATAGGTGCGAATAGTTTTTCCATAGGTTGATTAGAATGTTTTTGAGTGCCACCTTGTAAGGTGCTTTTTTGTTCAAATTTAAGTATCGGTACAAAGTCATCAGGTGCGTTGTATTCTGAAATGTAAATCTTATTAGTCTTACTTTTTTGTTTGCACCAATCCCAAAAATCATCGTGATTAAATCCACCTTCTTTATATTCTGCTGTACCTTGATATGGGGGGTCAAGATAAATAATCGCATGAGAAGGTACATCAACTTCAAAATATTCTAAGTGCTGTAACCTTTCTAAGTGCTGTAACCTTTCTAAGTGCTGTAACCTTTCTAAGTGCTGTAACCTTTCTAAGTGCTGTAACCTTTCTAAGTGCTGTAACCTTTCTAAGTATTCTACTCTTGTTAATGCTCCTAAGTGCTGCATCTCAAACTTTCCTTCTTTTAATATACGACCAATCTTTAATAGTTCAAGCCTTCTACTATCTAAATCATCTTTATTAAGAACGTCTTGAATGTAATTTTGTGGGATAAGACCTTCAATGTAACTGCTATCCTTATCTACGATTAACTTATGAGATGCGTACTTTAATGTTTCAAAGTCTTTGCCGAAAATATAAGATACTTGATTGTTGCCGAAAGACCAAACACATTGAACAAAACCTACATACCAATCATCGTATTTGTCGGGGTTTTCTGATACATCAAAAAACAAATCCCTATCAACGAATTTAGTTACTATGTCTTTAGGTAGCCTATCATACAAAACCTTATGGAGTAAAGCAATTACATATTTATTTTTATCATTTGCAATCACATTCCACCCCTTACACATAAACTTTTCAGAAATAGCAAATCCACCACAAAATAAATCAGCTATTAGTTTACCATCGGGATTTAGCTTATGTATTGTGCTGTAAATCTTATTAGCAGACTTCCTTTTTGAACCTAAATACGGTATAGGCATAATTTCTAAATATTAATTTCTAACTCTTTTAATAAAGCAATATAGTATTCTAAGTAAGGGGAATTTTCTTTAAAAAGTAAGTTAGACATTGTTTCTACTAATCTATTTGAACTCTTTTTACCCATTACTTCATTTAAGAACCTAAAGCTAAAATAATAATGTTTTGAACCTATGTAACAAAACAACTTGTTAATAATATCCCTACTAATATCTACATCAGCAAAGTATATTTCTATTCTTAGTAATAGCAACTGTGGTGTGGTTATTTTCTTCATAACCCTAATCCTTTTTTTATTTTACCAATATTAAATAAAGTATCGTAGTCCTTTTCTTTTATTAGCTTAGTAACTCTTCTAGTTTGATTATTAATACTTGTTCTATCTCTATTTATTAAGTGGGGTATGATGACACTATGAAATCCATAATGAAACTTACAAAAATAAGAATAGTAGTTTCTTGTCCTAGCTATTTCTTGTGATTTATTTTTGTCTTTTATTTGTTGTGTGGTTACTTCAAATACTTTACATACATCCTCTAGTAGTTGTGATGGGGTTCTTTCTTTATTCATAATTAAAATAATGTTTGTATTTTTTTTTGCTCTTCTATCCTTTTGTTTGCTATGTCAAAGTATTTCTTTTCTTTTTCAAATCCTATGAAGTTTCTTTTAGTTTTCAATGATGCAATAGCTGTTGTGCCACTACCCATACAATTATCCAATACCAAATACCCTTCATTACTATACATTGTAATTAAATAGTCAAATAAATCTAATGGTTTTTGAGTAGGATGTTGAGATTCTTTAGTCCTATCACCGTTTGATATATCTATTACAGATTGCGGCATATTTAGACCACCATTATCATACTTTCTATTTTCTTCTTTCATAGTAAATTTCCCGTAATTATCTCCATTAGTTGTCTGAAGTCTTTTACCTCTTTTTCTTACTCCTATTGTTAGTATAGGGTTATAAGTTGGTTGACTTTTATAGAAAACGCATATATGTTCATGATTTCTCATTGGCTGTCTTTTTGCATTTAAAAACCCACTACCTAATGCTTTATACCAAATTAAATCATATCTAAATAAAGAACGATTAGAGTTAATTAAATCTGTTGTAAATGGCTGCATACCCATTAATAGTATAGACCCATTATCCTTAATAATACGCTCATATTGTTCCCATAGAGGTTCAAAAGGGATGACAATATCCCAAGCGTTCATAGTAGTCCCAAAAGGTAAATCACAAAGAATAATATCAACACTTTTGTCATCAATACGTTTCATTCCTTCAAGACAATCTTCATTATATATTTTATTTATATCAATCATACGTTATCAATTTTAATAGGTATAGGTTCACCAAAAATATTCTTAGGTGAAAGTAATTCAATCTTCTTTTTCATAGCTGCTATTTCAAATTCTTGTGACTTAACTTTTAATCTAAGTACTTTTATTTCTTCTATTGCAGTATCGTACATCTTTCCCATTTGTTCCATTAAATTATCAGGAGATTCATTAAGTTCAAGTGAGTTAAATAAATACGTTAAATCATTCACCGTTTTAACGTCTTGTCTATCAAGATATTTTTTAACATTTTTTATATGATTAAATACTGTTGAATGGTCTCTCCCACCCATTGACTTACCTAAACTTGCTGCTGAAAACTTATAGTATATATTACCAATGTAGGAAATATAACTCCTTATAATAACCAATTCATCTTTTCTACATTCACTCTTAATTGATTTAATATCTGCATTTATTAACTCGCATATCTCAATCAATAATGCTTCGGGTGTTGTGATTATTTTCATTTCTCAAAATTTAAGTGATACTTACTTTCTTGTACTCCTTCCTGTCCTTGATATTTATCGTTTGAACCTTCGCCGTATGCCACATTAACATCACCTTCAACACGATAAAAAATTAATTGACATATTGGGATATTAGGGTAAATTCTTATAGGTTCTTGACAAGTAACTTCAAGCACAATTTTTCCTTTAAATTTCGGGTCTATAAAACCCGCAGTCTCATGTATCTTAACAAAGTACCTACCTAATGATGATTTGCCATCTACCCTAGCTGCAAGATTGCGACCTATTGTGATAGTCTCATTACAGGCGAATAGATAACCTTTGTTTGGAATAAGTACAAAGCCTTTATCACCTATTGTAAACTCGTTGTATTCTTGGTTAGGGTTCTTGAGGTCTAGGCAGTCGTAATAAAAATAACTATCACTTCTACCGTTTTGGAAATATAACTTTCCATAAACAACCCAATCAGGAAGTAAATTGAAATGCTTTACTATTACTTCCTTTCTCTTAAACGTCTTACAACTTGCCCCTAATGTCAAATCTACACTAGCAGGATTAACCTTGTAAGTGTTCGGTGTTATTACTATATTCCCTGCCTTCATTTCGTGCAGGATTGCGCTGTCTGATAGTATCATAATCTGTTTTTTTTAGCTTTGAAATAAAGGTATTTGAACCAATCCTCCTAAGTTTTTATTGTTGAAAGTAGGTGCAATAGATGTCTTTTCAACTTTGGATTCAGGTAATGTTATCCCAACTAAAGCCCTATGAACAAAAGCGTTTCTCCCTGATGGAGTTTTTCTTTTTTTATTTAATCTTTCTATCAATCCTTCGTTAATCATTTCCAACAACCGTCTTGAAATTTGGTTGTGTTCCATCCCTGCTTTTGAAGCTATTTCAGTATAAATCCCCTCACCTAAAATATTCAATGCTGCAAGTATCTTTTGAAAGTGTATTACTCTCATTTCTTTAGTCATTTCCCTATTTGCTTCTTTAGATGTTTCGGGGTTATTTCTCTTTCCCATTTTCTTTAATTTTAGTGTTCATAAATTTGCTTCTCTGCATTCAAGTAATAAGGTATATTCCCATTTGTAAAATAAAACTCTTTGTCTTTTCCTGACCTATCTTTACCTAAGTAAACAAAGGCTTTTTCTGACATCTTTAATCCTTTTGAATTTGTTTCTGTTTCCCTTTTAAAAACTAATTTCTGTTTGTTGTAAATTATAACTAATGGAGTTATTGTTTTTTCATTTTCCATAAACTTAATTTAAGGCTTAAATTTGGAACTTAATACACTAAGTAATACAAACACTCATTTTAGGTATTAAGTTCCGAAATTCGTTTATCAGAAAGGCAAATCTGAACAATCTAAATCATTTGTGTCTTGCTGACTTAATGGTTCTCCACTAAAGTTATTTTGATTTGGTTTTATTTTCCCATTACCAAAATACACTTTGCCTTCTGAATCTGATTTTTCTTTTGTGCTATTAAGCTGCAAACTAAAATCTTTAAAGTCATCTTTGTTGTCATTACACCACCCTGTAAAATTGCAGTATATTTTACCATTACCTGCCTTACTAAAAGCACTATGACCTGCTTTTGCTTCTTTTAATAAATCGGTCAAACATATCGACCCGTTAATTCTAATTCTCTCCATCTTGTTTTATTTGTTTAATTGTTAAAAAACTATTTTTTATTAGGGATATTCTTTCTTATTTCTTCAATAAAATCATGTGCTTGTAAATCTGAATCAAAAATCCCAATCAAAGCCCAATCATCTTCAATTGTTTTGATTGTTAATGTTTGAAAGTTTGTTATAATGTAATCTCTTACTTGTTCTATATGAAAACAATTTTGAGTTACTGAATAAAGGGCTACTGACTTACCCCCTATTTCTTTTTTTACAAATTCTAAATTCATTTTTATTTATTTTAAATTATTAAAAAGGGGCTTCTTCGTTATCGTTATACAATTCACTTTGAAATCCTATTTGACTTACATTGGAATGTTTTTCATTTTTTACATAAGGCAATCCTCCTTCTTTTTCTGAACAAGTTAAATAGTTATATTGTCTTGTCATTGTGTCAAACGTAAAACTTACCCATCCTTCCTTACCTTGTTCACTAAATCTAATTTTATCAATATAAACATCTACAATTTTCGTTTCTCTATTTCTTATTATAACCCAACCATTATCAGTTTGATTGTAAAAGTTTGCAGAACCTGATGCGTTGTATAATGTTAATCTTTGTGATGTGTCTGAATTGTTTTTCGATGAACCTCCTTGCGGTTTTGTCGGATGTACTACTAAAAAAATGTGTAGATTAAATCTCTTAGCAAATGCAGTAAGTTTTGTCATAAAATGGTTTACATAATTAGTTTCTGTAATCCCATGTGGCATTTGGTGTAATATCTTGTTATAAGGGTCAATTATAACACCTTTTATACCGTATTTATTAACTAATTCCTCTAACTTTTTTAATATACCATCTAAAGAAATATCTATTTTACTTGTATCTAAAAGTTTGAATTTGTCAAATAATTCAATACTACATAAATCTAATAAATGCTTTGGTATTCTATGACTTGCATCCTTCCTAAATCCAAATGCTTTACCAATAATTTTTTCAGACAATTTAGCATCGTGTAATTCTGTTGGCTGATTTTCAAAACTCAAAACTCCAAATCTCCAATTTTCTCTTACAGCTAAACTTGCAGCAACGTAATCCAAAAATTCACTTTTACCACTTGAAGGTGGTGCTGTTATTAGTGTAACTAATCCACCTTGAAAACGAATGTAATTATCAAATCCTTGTATTCCACAAGGAGTGCCAGAAGGTATCCCATTTTCATATAAATCAAAAAGCCTGTCTTTACGTTCATTTTCGGAAATTAAACCTTCTATTGGTACTTGTGTAGCATTTAATACTATTTCAGCCAATTTTGACGCACCTAATTTAACGAGAACATCATTTGCATCCTTACAATGAGTATCTAAGTTATTGAAATCAACAACCCAACACCTATCTACACCAAACCTAAACATTAATTCATCTTTAAGTTTTCTTCCTGCTTCATCGTTATCTGTGGCAATTATTATTTTTTCTTTATTTAAAAAATATTCATAACAATTATCAACATACTTCAAATTACTATTTGCACCATTAGGTACGCTTACGCAATTATGAATACCTGCTTCATACATACTAAGACAATCTATTTCACCTTCTACAATAACACATTCTTTAGTATCTTTTATTGCATCTAAATTATAAAATATTAATTCGGCATCTTTTTCAAGTTTCATATCCTTATTTGCACCACGAAACTTTATATTTATTATTTCGCCATCTCTCATGTAATTGAAACATAAAACCTTTATTTCCTTTTTTGATTTTGGCATATACTCTAAAGATTCAGTTACATTAAATCGAAGTAAAGTGTTGTTAGATATTTTTCTTACATTCTCAAAATTTTCTAAAAAAGGTTTAGATAATTTTTCAAGTCTTGGAATAGGCATTTTTATTTCCTTTGATTCACCCTCTAATTGAAAATTTGAATATTCAGCAACTTTTTTTACAGCATCAATAAAACCTAAATTTTCAGCATAAGCAACAAAGTCTATTGCATCTCCTGATTTTCCACAACCAAAACACTTAAATCTATTTTTACTTGGCTGTAAATGCAATGAATCTGATTTCTCATTATGAAAAATACAACTTGTAACATAATTTGAACCTTGCTTTTTAAATTTTGTGTATCTATTGGCAATGTCAACAATATTTACTTCACTTTTTAATCTATCTAAATTGGTAAACATTAAATTAAATTTATTTTTTTAATAATCGTCATCTATTTTACCTTCTTGAAGTAGTTTAAAAAATTCTTCTCTAGTTGAAGCTAAATGACCATAACGTTCTTGCCAATACTCTTTTACACCTTCTTCGTAAACAACAGGTTTTGTAATTACCTTATTTGTTACTACATTTTTATTTGATGTTATTATTTCATCATTAAATGATTTATTATTGAGGTATGTACTAGGGTCTTTTCTATAAATTTTATCAGGTTGTGCAATTTTATAATCAGGTATATGCTTTATAGCTAACTCCCTTTCATTATCACTAAGAGACTGCCATTTCTTTTTTAACTTACCCTTTTCACCTACTTTTTTATCATACAAATCCCAAAAAACATCAAAAGATATATTTATATCATTATCATTTACAGTAACATTTACATTATCATTTACATTAACAGCGACTGAAGCGATACCATCCGATACGGTGCGATTGTTATTATCACTATCCGATACTGTGCGACGTTTTTTATCGCTATCCGATACGGAATGATTTCTCTTCCTATCAATTATTATATTATCAGCTTCTTCTATTGTGATTTCGTTTGAAATAACTTTATCGTATAAGTCTTTATTCCATCTCTTTAGATTACCTAGCTTACCACCATCTGACTTTTGGTTTAACTTCCCTTCCCAATTTCTTAAATCCCTTTTAAGTTGCTGTTTAATTGGTTCAAAAGCAACTTTTAATAACCTGTCTTCCATTATAGGATTTAAGTCGTTTACATATTGAAGTATATGCTTTATTAATCTACCTGCTTCTTCATCGGTAAGTTCATCAAATGTTGTAATAAAATCACAGTAAAGGACAAACGATTTTTTATCTTTAGCCATTTTGAATACTTCTTAAAATTATTAATATTGATTTAAAAATCAGTTCCAAGTATTTCGTTAATTTTTGTTCTATTTTTTTCAGAAAGTTCACGTTCTTTACTAAATATCAAGGATATATGACTAGGAGAAAATTCTAACTTATCACATAGCCATTGCCTTTTAATACCTCTTTCTTTTAAATACTCGGATATTAAATCCCTTGTGTCTTTTTTTTCTTTATCCATTTTGTTATTTGTTTTTTGAAATGCAAACATAGGGAACTTAATCTTACAAAAGAAATTTATTTTTCTGAAATTATTTTTTCTTTATTTCAAAATACTTCCATACATTTGTGCCAAAATAAAAGAAAATGAAAAAAGATATAAGCGAGTTCAATTATATGTGGACTAAAATTGAAAGTAATTTCGATTGGCATAAAATAAAGTCAGTTATGTTTATTTTAGCTTGGAGTTATGATGAAAACCCAATTACTATACTTAAATTAAAAGAAAAAGCTAAAGATGTTTTACTAGAAGCCTTTTTTTTGGGAGAAGGTCAAATATCATCAGGTGGTTTTGTGGGTGAATGTACAGGAGAGGGGTTGCATCTTTCTTTTGTTGTAGAGGAAGTTTTTACAGGGGATTTTTAAACTAAAAAATATGACACAAAAAAAAGCACAAGAAATCCCAATTAATCAATTGGAGAAAGACTTAAACACTTTTAAAGAAAAGTTTTACAAAAAAAAGAACATAATGGATTACGGTACTTTTTTAGTTTACCATAGAATCCCTAATGGATTAACGACTCAATTAGTAGAAGAAGCTACTAAGTTAATACTTACTTCAAAACTTAATTTAAGAGTAAAAAGTAATCGTGATGAAACAGGGAAGTTTGCAGATACTATCATCATCGAAGAAAATACCACAACAAAATGCTAAGAAATTCCACCATAGTACCCAAGAAAAAGAAATGCAAGTGTGGATGCGGTAAGGAAGGTTATATTTTTTCTCATGGTATGATTAAAGAATGTTATCAAAGAAAAAATCCCCCAACACCAATAGCTAAATTCTCAAAGAAAAGAGAAGCAGAAGTATTTGGTGAGGGGGAGTGTTTTCAAAATTTAGTAAACGACCTAGATGTCCTTACTTCTAAAATTGTAAGAATAAAAAACGCAAGGATTGATGGTCAAGTTTCTTGTTTTGTTTGTGGCGTAGAAAAGCATTGGAAGAATATGCACAACTCCCACTACATAGATAGAAAACATTTAGGACTAAGGTTTAGTACCGATAATTGCAAATGCAGTTGTCCTTCATGCAACTTATTACATAATGATAACAAAAAGCCTTATACTGACAAGTTAGAAGAAGAAAAAAAAGGTATAACTGAATACCTTATCGAACAATCAAGAATCCCCTACAAGTGGACTATTGGAGAGTTAAAAGAGTTACGGCAGGAGTATCAAAGTCGATTAGTATTTTTAATGTTGAAGTTTAATAAATAATGGCAATATAAGTATCAAATTAAGAAATATAAATTAACGATGTTTAAAAAAATAATAAATAAGATTTTCGGATTTGGTGGTGATGAATTACCAAAAATATGCCCTAATTGTGGTGAAAGAAATTTCATAAGAGGTCATTGTCACTCATGCGGGTATGATACTACTTGGTAAAAAAATACTAATAATAGATTTTATAAATTAAAATAGTTGAATATTTGAAAATAATTCCTATTTTTGTCCCGCTTATTGATTTTCGTTATGTATAAAATTATTTACTTTATTAGCCCTCGACTTAGATGCGTTCCCCCCTTCATGGCGAAAACGATAAGCCTTCTATGTTCGGGGGTTAGTGTTTTTTATACTACTACACATGAGTAAGCAACGATTACTTTTTATAAAACAAGAATGCCTTAGTTACAGTTCAGTAGCTATGCTAAAGGCATTTCAAGACGTAGGGTATGATGTTCTTGATTTTGATTGGCAAAAGTGTAGGTTTGAAAATGGTATTGAAAAATTAAACGAGGAAGTAATTAGGTTATCAAAAGGATTTTCCCCTGACGTTACTTTCGTTCATATTCAGTTGCCTAATGTTTTTACTACTGAAACTTTTAAAGCATTAGCAGAAAATAGTTTCGTAATTAACTTTACAGAAGATGTAAGAGAAGATACAAGTTGGTACGAAGATGCTGCCCCACACATAGGACTTACTGTTTTTACAAACTTAGATGACGTAGAAAAGTTTAAGTCAAAAGGAATTGACAACGTTACATTCATGCCAACAAGTTACAATGACTTATGGTATAGACCAATGCCTAAAACTGAAAAGTATTATGGTGACATTGTTTTTGTCGGTAACAATTACTTAGGTACTAATCATAATTTCCCCAAGTCAAAAGAAAGGTACGACATGGTACAGTATCTTAAAAAAGAATTTGGAGAAAGATTTCAAGTGTATGGTTTGAATTGGGGTAAAGAAATAAAAATGCTAAACCCCGCACAATCAATAGAAGCATATAACAACGCTAAGATAGTCATTACACAAAACAACTTTGAAAGAAAAGGTTATCAATCAGACAGGGCTTTTAATGCTATTGGGTGTGGTGCTTTTGTAATCGCACAGTACTTTGATGGAATAGAAGAACAATTTGATGGGAAATTATTTTGGTGGGATAACTTCTACAACTTAGCTGACATCTGTAACAACATACTCGATTCCCCTAAATACATAGAAAATGCTGCTGAAAAAGAAAATGAAGTAGTTGTTAATAATCATAGGTGGGTAAATAGATTTGATTACTTAAAACAGTTTATTAAATGACAGACAGAACAGCAAATAGTACACCTTGCTACATGGCACACATGATAGATGGAGAAATACCTTATTTTGGTGATTGTGAAGAATCTAAGAAATATGAAGGGAAAGTTTGTGATTGTGGTAAACTAAAAGTTATTGTAGAATATTGTGGGTGTCCTAGTTGCCCCGAAAAAACTAAATTTGTAGAGAATGATTAATGGTAATGAGGAATACGATTTACAGAACGAAAATTTCGATATTTACGTTTCAAATACTTTATCAGAGATGACAGAGTATGAAAGAAATCTATTGCCTACTAAGTTAATGATGAAAATATGTACTAAGACAGGTAATTTTAATTCTAAGAAAGGGAGTAAAATGACTTTTCTTGAAAAAATGTACGCTTTATGGAAAGCCAAAGGCAGAAGAGTTTATATAGTAGTTGAAGATGAAGAAAACGGATTGTCTCATCAAGAATTTCAAGAAATAAGAGAAAATATTACGAAATCTAAGAAATTACAAACGAAAACAGAAGACCCTTTTGAGAAAGCTAAGACAGAAAACTTTTTCGTACTTGGTACGAAAGAATTGTGCGATACTTTTTCGTATATGAACAAAATAAATTGCTCTAATTTTTTTAATTATCTTACGAAAACTAAAAATACTAATCCATCTAATATCGCTAAATTTAAAAATGAAGTAAATAGTATCGTTAGATTTATATGGAGATATGAAGCTATAAAGAAGAAGATGAATATGTCTTTACAGTTGTCAATGCCTGAATTACTTGTTTTATTGTACCTATATGACGGTCAATTAATGAAAAGTAGTACTATACACAATACTGTTTTCAAATATACTTATCAATCAAGTGCTACAAAGATGAAAGTAGCATTTAGTAACTTGCAACAAAAAGGATTAATAGTAAAAAGCGGTGTTTTCTCTAACGCAAAATTAGCTATAACGGAACTTGGTAAAGAAAAAATAAACGAATTGCTTCCGAAAATATTAAATTTTTAACGAAAAAAATTTAGTACCAATAAATAATACTATTTTTACAAAAGAAATTGGTTAATTGATGAAATTACTTTACAAATTTGCTTCACGTTCAAGACCCGAAAAGTTTTTTAAATGTTTAGATAACATTCAATCACTTTCAAGGCATGATGAATATCTTATACTTTGTTCATTAGATAAAGATGACGTAAGTATGAATACACCCGAAGTAATTTCAAAATTAACCACATATAAAAAGGTACTACCTATTTGGGGAGAATCTAAAACAAAAACAGAAGCCATAAATCGTGATATAAACCTAATTAATGATTGGGATATTCTACTCAATCATTCAGATGACATGGTTTTTACTAAAATAGGTTTTGATTTAGATATTATTGAAGCGTTTAAAGACTTCGATGGATTAGTACATTTCCCTGACCAAGTAGCCAAAGAAAAACTGATTACATACGCTATGATGTCTAAGGAATATTTTAATCAATTTGGTTATATTTATCACCCTTCTTTTATTTCTGTTTATAGCGATAATTATCAACAGTACATAGCAAAAAAAACAAATAAATATAAGTTTGTTGATAAGCAAATATTAAGACACGAACACCCTATTTGGGGCTTTGGTATAGCAGACGAACTTAATAAAAAGACGGAAGATAAGCGCACATACGAATTAGACCGACTTACATTTGAACGATTAAAAAAAGAATTTGATGAAAAAAATTAAACTATCTATACTCATTCCCGTACATAAAATTCACGAATCATTATTCTTTACTTTGTATGAAAATTTAACTAATCAAATACAAAAAGAAAATGCTACTGATGAAGTAGAAATACTTTATCATATTGACAATGGTGAAATATCAACAGGGTCTAAAAGAAACGGTTTATTAGAACAGTCTAAAGGGGAGTATGTAATATTCCCTGATAGTGATGACGAAGTTCCTGATTATTACATTAGCGAACTTCTTAAAGCGTGTGAAAGTGGTGCAGATTGTTTTGGTATGAATGGTAAAATGACAACTGATGGGCATAGCGAAATATGTTGGGAACTATCAATGCACAACCCTAATTTAACTGTTACTAAAAATGGTAAACCTTTTTATTTGCGTTCAACAAATCATATTAGTGGTGCAAAAAGAGAATTAGCATTACAAGCAAAATTCCCCGACTTAAAGTTAGCAGAAGATAAGGGGTATTCACAAAAATTAATACCTCTTCTAAAAACTGAATTTAAAATTATACCACCGATGTATCATTACAAATTCACAACAAAAAATAAATTGTATTAATTATGGATAAGGAGTATGTAGTAAGTTTTGCTGATGGGTCAGGACATTATGCCAAAGCAATGATGCGTTTAGAATTATCTTTAAAATCTGTATTTTGGACAAACGAGTTCCACATTTTTAAAGGTATAAATGACTATGCTCATATTGGTAGCCCACAACATAAGAACCAACCTGATAGTGTACCTTATGCTTTCAAGGCTTACTCAATAAAAAAAGCAATAGAAGAAGGCGCAAGGTATATTCTTTGGTGTGATAGTGTTATTTATGCAACTAAGGATATAACTCCTGTATTCAATCATATTAAAGAACATGGGTACTTATTATTTGATAATATAGGTTATTCTATTGGGGATTACACTTCGGATGATTGTCTAAGAAAACATGGCATGACTAGGAATGATTCATTTAATCATCCTATGATTATGGCTTGTGTTATGGGATTCGATGTTCAACACCCAATAGCGAAAGAATTTTTAACCAAATATATTGAAGCAGCATCAGATGGCGTTTCTTATCAAGGTAGTTGGAGTAATGATAATTTAGAAGTATCATCTGACATGAGATGTAGAGGTCACAGGCACGACCAAAGCGTTGCATCAATTTTAGGTTACCAATTAGGTATGACTATAAATAATGCACAAGAAACTTTCTTTGCATATAATGAGCATAAAGGTAAATTAAAAATATCTGATACTGTTTGCCTTTGGAGTGGTCTTTAAAATGATATTATGAAAAGATGTATAATAAATGTTTCTATTGGTGACGATGTATTTGTTAAGTTTCAAGACAGACTAATTAGTTATTGTAAAAAATACATACCTGATATAGATGTATTAACTTGGACACAAAAAATGCCAATAGGTTCAAAGCCACATAATGAATCAATGTATGGATTCAAAATGTATGCCTTTGAGGAAGCATTTAATATGGGTTATGATTCTGTAATTTGGTTAGATGCAGGTACAGTAATAAAAAAATCAATATTTCCATTATTTTCATTATTAGAAAAAGATGAAAATGGTGTTTTTACATTATATTCTGATGCTGATTTATCTAATTATGTAAATGATAAAACAGTAAAATATTTTGATGTTTCTAGGGATGATATGGACAATCAAAAATCAAAACTTAATTATGGTTTTGTATTTGGGTTTACAAAAGAATCTGTTGCCTATAAAGAAATGATGATTGCAGAAAATTGTGGTCTATTTGGTACTTTTGAAGAAAATCAAAGAGATACAGAAATTAATTGCGGTGTTTTATATAATGGTAAATATGTGTCACATAGACATGAAGAAGCTGTATTAAGTACAATTATTCATAAAAGAAAAATACAAATATTCAATCATAATGATTTTTATCACATGATATGGTTTGATAACGAAAGAAAATTAATTTAGTATGTACAGTCAAAATTCAGAAGAAAGAATAGTAGGTGATTATTTCAATGGTGTAATAGGTACACTTTTGGATATTGGGGCTAATGATGGGAAGACTTTGAGTAATTCATTGTTTTTAATAGAAAAAGGATGGAGTGCTGTGTTAGTAGAACCATCACCTACAACATTTGGGAAACTTTCTCAACTTCATAAAGGTAACTACAATGTATTTTGTAAACAAGTAGCAATATCTGATTTTAATGGTGATGCTGATTTTTTTGAAAGTGGGGAACATTTAGGTAATGGAGATACATCTTTACTTTCTTCTTTGGATAGCGAAGAAATAAAAAGGTGGAGAAATACAACAACATTTGAACCAATAAAAGTAAGTGTTGTTGATTGGAATACCTTCTTAAACAACTCACAAATAAAGAAATTTGATTTTATTTCAATTGATGCCGAAGGAGTAGATATAACAATTCTAAAACAAATGAATCTAAAAGAATTAGGTTGCAAATGTTTAATAATAGAGTGGAACAGTATCCCGCTAAACAAAGATTACATTGATGCAATAGTAATCATTCAAGGGTACAAGTTAATACATAAAAACGCAGAGAACCTTATATATGCAAAGTAAAAAAATGGAAAAGGACGGTAACATAATACTTTTGAATGATGGGTTGTATGAGTACACTCCTCCTATTCCTATGCCTAAAGACGAAAGAGAAATACTTAACTATCAATATCCTAAAAAAGAACAAATTTGGCATACTCCTAACTATCCTAAAATAAACCAATTAAAAGAGAAAGAAAAGGTAGAATTTATAACTAAAGAAAGGAATAGGTGGGCTGAAGGGGTGTGGTGTTTTATAGATGGGGAAGCAAAATACTTGACAGGTTTACATTACGAGCATCTTACTCTCAATCATTTTAATTCAAAGAAATTAGACTATTATGATGATGAAAGATATATATTCTATTTTATAGATTTAGTAAAGAAATCTCCACAATGCGAAGGCGGTGTTTTCGTTAAACCTAGACGAGCAAAACTTACTACAATAATGTGTTCTCTATCTATTAGAGAGGTTTTATCAGACTTTTCTAATTATGTAACATTGCAAAGTGATACATTAGATAAGGCTCAAAAAAGCTACATGAATCCTATTATAGATTGCTATGTAAGAAGACCTGAATGGGCTAGAGAAAAGTATTACGCCCCTAATGGTAAAAAGCCAAGAAAGTCATTAGAGTTAAACTCTAACATGATGCAAGAAGAAGGGGAAGAATGGTTAGGTGGTAAAATAAATGTATTCCCAACTATTGCTAAAGCTGTTGATGGATTGGAAGCAATAATGTCTGTAATAGATGAATTTTCTAAAATAGAAGGTGTTTCCCCTTATGAACTTTATGAAGTACTAAGAAAGGTTGTACAAAATTTTAGAAAGCAAGGAAAGATTTGGGCTTTATCTTCAAGTGGAGATAGTAAAGATGCGGTAAAAGCAACTATGGATTGGCATAAACTAATTGCCAATTCTAATCCATTGAAAGTAGATAAATTTGGTAAAACAGTTTCGGGGTTATGGAAATACTTTATTAGTGCGATACATTCTCAATATGTACCAAAAGAATTTACGAATAAATTTGGAATAGTTGATAAAGAAAAAGCAGAGGAATGGATTTGGAATGAAATAAGAAAATATCCAGAAGGTACAAAAGAGTATATTTATGCCCTTTATAAACTTCCATTGAAAGAAGAACACGCATTATTATCTTCGGCAGTATCAAATCTTTTCAGTAAAGTAAGAATAAGTAGTAGATTGACTGACTTAGAAGCGATGTTGCCACATGAAAAGCCTTATGTAAGGGGTAAATTGGTAGAAGATAGCAATGGTAAGGTTTACTTTGAAAATGATAGTACAGGTTTATGGTTGTGGGCGGTTCATCCTTTTTTTTCGATAGAACATGACATTGACACAAGGAATAGATTTAGACTTTATAACCAAGTAATGTTTCCCCCTGCAAACGTAGAAGGGTGTATAGGTTATGACCCTGTAAACTATCCTAAAGAGAATATAAAAAGTAGTAATTTTTCACAAGCATCATTGTTTGCAAGAAAGAAATTCGATTACTTTAATGGTGGTCAAGACGATTGCGTTGTAGCATTGTATTTCGGCAGACCTGATGACCCGCATGACGTAAACAAAGAAGCAATGAAGGCGGCAAAGTACACAGGATTTCCTGTTATGCACGAAAGAAGCGTATCTCATGTTTACGAGGATTTCAGAGATAGTAATATGTTACCATTTCTAATGAAAGGTACAGATGGGCATTATGGTATAGTTACAAATACTAAAGTAATTAATGATGGTGTTGCTATGTTGCAATCAAGGTATTCAGCACCTAAAGATGACAATACAAAAGACCAAATAGATACATACCCTTTCGAGGATGGTCTTAGAAGTCTTAATAATTTTGACCCTGCCAATACAACTCAATTCGATATTACCATGTCAGAAATAATGTGTGAACATGGTTTAAAACAAATAAGCTATACAAATGTAACGGATAACAGTAATTCCCTTAAATTTGCCATTGCTAAAGAAATATTTGCACCAAGAAATTAAATAAACAATAATATGTCAAACGAAAGAAAGTTTAAGTTGATACCCCAACCTGAAATGGTTATTTTAGAAGAAGTAAAAGTAAAAGAAGTTACCGATGGTGGTATTGTTCTTTCTGATGAAGCTAAAGCAAGTCAGCAAAGAAAACAAAACAGAGGTACTATCATTTGGGTTGGTTCTAAAGTTGATTGGCTTAAAGAGGGTGATTTTGTTTCTTTCTATAAAAATGCAGCAACACAACTAACCATTGAAGGTGAAGAATTTTCAGAGGTTCACGAAGCCCATGTACTTTGTGTTATGGAAGGTGTTGTTAATAAAAACTAAAAAATGAAAGACAAAAAAAAGGCTGCTTTCATCCCACACCCTGATAAGGTACTCATAAAGATTACCAAAGCAAGTATGGATGAAATATTCTACAAGAGAATAGTAAGGGATGATGGGAGTGAGGTTTCATTACTAAAAACAGTAGAACACAAAGAAGGGTTCGATTTGAAATTTACTCAAAACGTATCAATAGGTCATGTAGTAGCAATAGGAACAAGAGTTGATGGAATACATCTTAATGACATTGTTATACTAGATTATTTAGCTTCAAACGATGATGGTAGTCTTATTGGATATATCAATGGTGATAGGTTTATTTCATTATCAGCTAAAACGACATACCACGAAAAATCCGCAAAGCCCGACATGAATTTCAGAAAGGCTTATGTAAAAGGTGATTTTGATGAAATATCAAAGATACTAGGGGTTGTTAGAGGGAAAAAAATAATCGCATTAGACCCTTATGTAGTACTAGCACATGAATCAAATATTATTCAAATGGTATTGCCAAACGGAAGAATAGTTGAACGTGCTGAACCAATAGTAAGAAGAGAAGTTGTTTCAGGGGTAGGGTTTAAAGATGGAAGTGTTATTTATGTGAAAGATGAAGACCTTTTTGAAAGAAACATAAGCGATAAAGAGTTTTCTTTTGTATTTAATAAAGATGTTCTGTTAGAAAAAGTATCTATCTGAAATATTTTGTACTAAAGACAAATATTATTTGGTACTTTTGTAAAAAATACTTATAGTGGCACAGAATTTAACAGTTAAGGATAACCCTAAAGGTAAACCGCATTTTAACGAAAGAAGTACCTTTTGGTCAGACTTGCAATATATACCTGTTGAGTATAAAAACGAGTATTGGGCGGCACAAAATTTGTACTTTTTTAAGAAGAATGCAAGGTTATTTTTAGACCCTGCAAGAGCAAGACAATATCGTTCCACAGATGATTTAAAGTTAGATGATAAAGAATACAAGCAAATGTTCGACCCTATTACCCCAATGGGTAATGGTGGGACAGCTAATTATGTTGCGGCAGATTGGAAATCTAATCCTATTTATATTCACCTTAAAAATGTAGTTAAGGCAGAAATACAACGTACTTCAAAACAACTAGAGGTAAATCTAACTGACAAATATGCCCTTACAAGAAAGCAAAAGGATAGCCAAAAGATTTTTTATAGTAGATTGATGCGACAAGTAATCAATTCTGTTAATAAGGAATTGGGGAAGATGCCATTAACTGAAAGCCAAGACCCATTCAAATATATTGCATCCCAAGCAGTAGAATCAAATAAGAAAAAAGGTCAAGACCCCTCCCAAGAACAACAACCAAGTGAGATAACTTCAAACTTCAATGACATGATAAAAAATGCCATTGAAAGTGACCAAGACCTTGCATTGTATATGGAGTTGATTTATAAAGGGGATTATGAAATAGCACTTGAAAAAGGTATTGACTATTACATGATGAACCTTAACAAATGGAATGAAAGGTGGAGTGATGAATTTATTGATGACATAATGCACTTTAATAAGGCTTGTGGGGAATGGTACACCGACTTAGTTACAGGAAGACCCGTAATCGAAAGATTTGTGCCTGAACTTACATGGGTAAGTCCTTTCAAAAGAAAAGATGGTGAAGATTTGATGTATTACTTTACTGAATACAGCATAACATTTGCAGACTTCGTAAAGACTATTGGTGCTAACTTAGATAAGCAAAAATTAAAAGACGTATTTGAATACAATAAAACGCAAGGTTCTTGTCATGGATTTGATTGGTTAGATATGATAGACCGTCCTAATAGAATGATGGACAATGCCATGATTAGAGTTGGTAGGGCTGCTTGTCTTACACAGGATTATGATGTAGATATGGATGCAGTAGTTCCTAACTATCCACAAACAACAGGTGATGGTACAGGTATTACATGGGAAACAGGTATGGATAAAGAACCTAAAATGCCACAAAGCACAAAGCATTACAATGTTTGGTACAGCTTCTATTATATCCCACCTACAACACAAAGCCTAAGTAATGCAGATTACGCATGGCAAGCACAATTCATATTCGATATTAAAAAGAACCAAGACCAATTAAGGACAGGGGAAGATGGAAGATATTCAAAACCCCCTTTATTCATTTACGACAATGGCAAACAAGCATCATTTACTGATATGGTAATGGCTTATATGCCAAAAATAAATTACGCATGGTTTCAATATCAAAACTGTTTGGTAAACGATATTGAAGCTACTGTATTGAGTGATGAACTTATTGGTGGGTTATTGGGCGCAGTTGATGAATCAAATAAAATATCAACAGGACTAGATGGAACGCCAACAGGCGGTAATGGGGTTGATGCCTACAAGGAACAATGGAGAATGATACGCCAAAGCGGTACAGGGTTCTTAAAACTAACAGATAGGCAGGGCAATCAGATATTAGACCCTAATAAGCTATTTTTCCACATAAAAAACGGATTAATAGAAAAGGCTGAAAAGTACATGAGCCAAATGATGTTATTGTACCAACAAATGACACAATCATTAGCTATGACAGATGCAAGGGAAGGTCAAGATACCAAACCTAGAACATCGGTAGCTGCAATAGAAGAAAGTTTAAAGGCATCAAATAACGCCACATGGTTTATACAAAAGGCTTATGAAGAATTATTAAAGACAGTAGCAGAAAGAATGATTCGCTATATGCTTGAAATAATGAGAGAAGCTAAAGAGTATGGGTACACTAAGCGAAGGCAGGAATTTTTCGACATCGTTGGTGAAAGTTATGGGCTTTTGGTTGAAGGTCTTGAAAATATCCCACCTGAAAGTATCGGTATGAACATAAACTATGTCGATAATACTGCTAAGAAGGATTTGGTATTTTCACTTGCAACAGAGTTGGTTAAAAATAATCAACTTGATTTCAACTTGCTTTATTTATTAATGGGTGCAGACAATTGGAAGCAGTCAATGTGCCTAATGAGAATGGGAATAAAAAGTAAAGAGAAAGAAAAAGCACATCAGGAGGAACTTCAACATGAGCGACAAATGCAGCTACAGCAAGAGCAACAAAAATCAGCAATGATGATGTTACAAGCCCAAACACAAAGTAAGGTTGCAATTGACACCAATGTTATGAAATTGAAAGAGGAGTTGGAACAAGTCAAAGGTCAAATAAAAACGATGTCCCAATCAATGCTTCTCGACCAAAGGGGTGGAAATAAAATAAGCGAAGCAGAAGCTAAAGCAAGATTGGAAGAAGCCGCTAAAGAAAAAGCAAAGTTGCCCCCAATGCAATAAATAACTATATTTGCATTGTTAATTAGACGTTGACGGGCGTTTTATTATCAATGAATTTATTTGACCTTAATGGGGGATGCGCCGTCACGCTGAACCTGTTGAGGTCTTTTTAGTTTTATGGGTAGAAAGCCTAGCCCAAAACACACATTAGACAGAATTGATGTCAATGGGGATTATGAACCTACAAATTGTAGGTGGGCTACTCCTTTGGAACAAGGTAGAAATACTAATTATAATATTTGGATAGAATACAAAGGAGTAAAAATGATACAAAGAGAATGGATTGATTTTTTACAGATAAACTCTAGTACTCTTTGGCGACTTAAAAAAACAATGACTTTTGGGGAAATAGTAAAAAAGTATTCTGTAATAAAAAATATAGATTATGATAATATTTTATTAAAAAAACACAAAAATAACTAGCTTTTTTTACTTGGCAAGTAAACGTGCTTTATATAGTCACGCCACGATTCGATATTTATTTTCTTATTTTCATCATTAAACATATCAAGCGACTTTTGTGTGAATGAAACTCCGAAGTCACTTTCTGTTTTAGAGTTGGTAGTTAAATAATCTTTTTCTATTTCAGCAATCATTTGTTGTGCATCTATCATTTGCCTTTTTGCTGAATCCATTGCTTTCCCCCAATTTACAAAAGCCATGCCTTTCTTTTCTTCATCTACATCGGTTAGATTTGGGGAAGGTTGATTCATAGTCATAGTATAAGAATCTCTTAAACGGGCGGAATGTCGGAAACGCCAATCGCTAAGTCTTTCTAAGAAATTCCCAATACATTCTAAAGAAGGTTCATGGGATAGGTTGATAAAGTCTTTTATAGTGGAATTTTTTAAGTCAGCCCCCAATCCTATCATTATGTTTTTGTTGTTGGTTATCCCATCTACTCTAGTGTCTATCCACTTGCTATCATTATCATAGCCGTATATTATTGCAGCTATTAAAGTATTTTTAATTAAGTCTGATAAGGGGGTTTCTGTTATTTGTTCAAATACAACATGGAAGTTGTACTCCCTTAATAACTCTGTATTATCAGATTGTATGTTTATACTAATCTTCTTTGCTAACTCTATTGCTTTTCTCATATTGAATATTTAAAAATAAGTACAAATATAATATCAATCAAAAACATAAATATTAGCATTATAAAAGTATAAAATACAGATAAAATAAAAGGTACACCCTGACGACAAAAGTCACATATTTTATATATAATCAGTAAAATAAAAATCACACATAATGTTATCATAATCTATCTATTTCTTTTAGTTAATATACCTCTAGGTATTTCTATTGGTTCGCCATTTACTCTATCATAAGCAATAACGTTAACCCCTTTACATTTATCGCAAGGGCATCCACTTAGTTCTAGTACTTGTCTTGCTGAAAGACCATGTTCTTCTTTTAGCCTTATAAATTGCTTTTCTTCAAAAGGGCTAACTCTTAAATAGATTCTACCGTATTTCTGTTTACTCATAAAAGTTTTTGTCACACCTATGTCCGACAATGCAAATATAGACATTTTAATTATATCCAACTTTGTGTTCAGAAAGGTATTTTACCATCACGATGAATTTTCTCTCCCAAAAGTTTTTTTATGTCAGATACAGCGAATAGTGCAATTGATAGTTTGGTATTAGATGCAGCAGCAAAAAATAACCAAGCAGTAGTTGAACCAATAGTTACGCCTACACCACCGCAAAACGAACCAACCCCACCTGCACCAAATAATGATGCACCAACGGATGACATTGCGGCTTTGAAAGCAGAATTAGAATTGCTTAAAAAAGAAAAGTTAGAAAGGGATAGCAACAAAGAGTTGTCACCCGAAGAAAAACAAAAGGAACAGGAACTTTATGAAGCAGAACTAATCAACTATGCTGTAAAGGAAGGGAAAATGAAATTGGAAGACTTCGATAAATATAAAGAGGTCAGTAAAGCTAACGATGCAGATTTAGTTTTCAACGAATTTAAAAAAGAGTTCAAAGAAGATAACCCTGATATTGATGATGAAGATTTTGAAGATGAAGCTAGAAGGGAGTTTGAAAACAAAACAGGGCTAAACAGCGACAACGAAAAGGTTAAGGCAAGGGCAGAAGCGAGGATTAAGAAACAAGCGGAAGAAATTAGAAACCCTTTAAAGATGCCTTATGAAACAACAAAAAAACAATTTGAAGAAGAAAGGGATTTAAAAAAGACTTTCCCTGATTTTTCTAAAAAAATAGAAGGTTTATCACAAGAGTTTATCCCTTCAAAATACGAGTTCTTTAAAACGAAAGATGGTGACGAAGATGTTTTAGTTGATTTGGATATTACAGATTCCGACAAAAAAGAAATTGCCGATACTGTTTCTAAAGAAATGACAAACCCCGAAATATACTTGTTATACAAGCAAGGTAAATTGGAAGAAATAAGAGATATAGCAAAAAGAAAAGCTGACAATCTTGTTTTTGAAAAATCTAAGGCACAAGGGCTTCAAAAGATAGCAAGTGTTTTTGAAACAAGAGGGAAAGCAAAGGCTTCAATCGGTGCTAAAAATTCATTCGCTTTAAATCAAAGTAAAAATTCATCAGCAGATAACGCTGTTGGACAAACAGGAAGAGAAGAGGTTTTAAGAAGTTTTGGAATAACACAATAATTATAAAATAAGAATATATGGCAAATCTTAATGTCTTTTATAGCGAAGCGAGTTCATTCTCGATTGACCAACCAATAGCAGGTCAAACACCCTTAGCTATGTACGATAGTTTGAAACAGGCTGCTTTGCTTCCTGAAATCAGACAGACAAGAAGCGGTGGTGGAGCACAAGTTATCATGCCTTACGATGAAAAAACTCCCGAAGCGTTGTTTTCTCAAATGCAAGCTGCATTTGGCACAGAAACAAGAACTGCTAAATCAAGAGAATTTTATTGGTTAGAGTATGACAACTATGATTCATTGACTTTCGTAGTAGGTCAAGTAGCAGGTGGTGTTCCAGCAGCAGGTGTTCCTGTTACAGCTACAATTGCACCTTTAAGCCGTAGCCAATCAGGTAACTACACAAAACCAATCGAAGGTTTTTACGCATGGATTAAAGAGTTGAACAGACAACAAGTAATCATTAGTGCTGTAAGCCCTTCATCCGACCAAGTAACACTAACTCCAATTAACGGTGAGGTTTTGAACCTTACTCAATATGGTCAATACACAATCATCATTGACCCATTACGTCATTATACATTGGGTGATACAAACAACATTGCTACTGATGGTTTGGTTCTTAACCCACCTACAATGTATAAGGCTTACGCCCAAAAGTTTGAAAAGGGTATTGCAGTAAACCAAGATGAAATTGACAACTACGTTTACACAAGGGAGTTCAAGGTTATCAAGGGTTTGAATACTCGTGGTGAAGCAGTTGATTACTTCTATGTACCTGCAATTCATGGTCAATTGGAAGCATTGATTCGTGATAACAAGAACTTGCAAACATTGTTCGGACGTAGGGATAATGGAAACCAAAAAGGATTTGATGGTGTTGTTCCAACCGCAGAAAAATACGGTATGTTCAACGCAGGTTACGATATTTTCACAAACGTTTCATTGAAACAAATTTTGTGGGGTATGATTAAAACCCTTCGCAGAGTGAACGGTTGTAACTCATACACATTAATGCACGATTTCTTGTTTTGGATGGATTGGAGTGAAAGCATTGGTGAATTGGTACAAGCATCTAAGCAATCATACAAGTATGCTTTGTTTGGAGAAGGTGGTACAGGTGCTAGAGATTTCAGCTACTTCTCTTTCAGTAAATTTGAAGCATTTGGATATGAGTTTATCCCTTATATGATTGATGCTTTTGACCACAGACGTTACGGTAACATTCTTGAATATTTTGCATTGTTAATGCCTAATGCCAAGTTTAAAGACCAAAAGGGCGATACAGTACCGTTCCTTACTTATGTTCACCTTGAAGGTGCTGAACCTGCCAAAGTGGATAATATGTGGAACTATGACTTTAGAAAACAAGGTGGTAGAACGTTAGACTTCTACGTTTCAACAACATACGGAATTGAAATCCACGCACCTACAAGATTAGGTATCTTAAAGAAAACATCTACTCAATAGTAGATGTTTTCTTCCGAAAGTTTTTTTTGATGAATTTTTTAATATAAAACGAAGTTTATGTCAGGATATGTAATCCATGCAGGTAATTACACCCCAGAGAAAGTATTAATAAGCCATGTTGATAAAAGAACAGGTGAGCCAACAGGGGTAGATAGGTTTGAAGCCTATATCACAAATGGGGCGCAGTTAATACTCAATAGCTATATAGCATGGGGTAGAAGAATAAGGAACGATGAAAGGGATACAAAAACAGGCAAAGTAAAGAATGAAGCCTTTGAAAGAAGCCCAATTGAAATCACAGATGGTAAGTATCAAGGTGATATTGAGTTCTTAGAGTATGGTGACGTAAAAGGTCAATCTATTCATTGCAGGTATTTAACCCAAAGCCGTTCATTGGATTACGAGTATCAGACAAACGTTCAAAAAGTAAGGGTTGACCCCGAAGGAAAGGACGGAACTTCTTTTATAGAGTTGAGGACAGGAGAAAACAAGTATGATTATAAGAAGCAAGGTCTTTTGATAACTTACTTGAAAAATCATCCTCAAAACAGAGATGCCAAATCAAAGAATCCTGACCCTATTGTAAAAGGTCATGTATTTTGGGAAATGACAGACGAAATGGTTGATAAGACTTCAATAGATAAGATGGAAGCTGCCTTAGATGCAGGTTATTTTATCAAAAACTTATCAAACGATACGCAAGGGATAAGAAACCTATTTGAAATAGTAGGGCAAAGAGAAGAGTTTGGAGAAACAAATAATTTGTCAAACGATTCTGAAATTTACAAAGTTCTTTTAAAATTCGCACAAGAAAAACCTAATGAATTTAATTCTTTAGTGGATGTGTTCAAACACAATTTTTCTGATGCAATTGAAATAGCTAAGTCTTTCAATGCTTTAGACCTTACAAAAGATGGAGTGATAGGATTCCTTCTTGAAGGTAAAAAGGTAATTGCATTTGAAGGAATTGAGGGTAAAGGAAACGCAATGGTTGAATATGTTTTCAATAATTACGCAACTGAAAAGGTTTACCCTAAAATAAAAGCCTTTATCACAATGACAAACAAGTTAAAAAGTACAAAATAAAAGTATAAATTATGGCTACAACATTTATGATTCCTGCGTACGCTATTTATAAAGATACGCATTTAATCAACCTTGAAGAAATAGGGATAAACGTTAGTAAGATTCAAGGGTACTCCCCTAGAGTTTGTTGGGTTAAACGCTACGTTGTAGCAGGTCAAAACCAAGTACAGGCGTTATTGACTTTTGAAGTTACATCAGCAGAGCAATTAGATTCTAACACGCTTCAAGGTCTATACCTAGAAATAGGTGACAAGGGTGTTGTTATTGATTGTATCAGTATTGACAACTTCTTGAATGCAGCCGATGGGATAAGTAATATTACCCCTAGATACTACGGAAATGGCGGTATCCCTGCATTTACAGCCCCTACACCAACTTGTTACACAATTACAAGATTGGATGATGCAAGTGCTTTTGCTCATGGTGTTGTATCGACTGATTATGTTAGTCAATATTTCGGAAACGTTAGTATGTACAGCCATATCACAGGTACTTCAATCTATAAGGTACAATCTTACACACCAATTGTTCCAATTGGAGGTGACGTAATTGGTACTTGCTAGTAGGTAACGAACAATACAAATAATTCCCCAAGTGATAAAGGGTATCTCAATTGGGATACCCTTTTTTATTAAAATTAATTTTTTATGCCAAGTTTGCAGATTAACTCGACAAACATAAATACATTCAATTTTACAGCTTCATTTGACATAAAGAATAAGCAGGTAATATTTAATGCAAGCGGAACAACTTATAATGGTGCTAGTGGGTCGGGTGACTTATATGTACAAGGTATTGCATTTTCTTTGATAGACCAAGATAATACACCTTTGGCGGTTATAGATTGGACTAACCCTCAATTGCCTACCCCTGCTACTAATGCTATTTATACACTTGACTTATCAAATGTAAACCTTGCTTATCTATTTCAAACTTATAGGATTGTAGGTGCGATAAAAGACCAAGACGGTACTGTTTACTCTACATTGCCTGTATTCAAGAAGGTAGTTCAACCTGACGGTATAATTGATGATGGAAGTATTGGTGGTATATTTCAACTCATTCCTGATTGTGTAAATGGTAATATCACATTAAAAGACTTAACCCCCTATTATTACAATTATTTTTTGCCTACAACTATAACAAAGAATGGTTCTTTATTTTATCCAACAGGTACAATAGCTTCCGTTCCGTTTACTTATACCCCTTTTGTAAACAATTACGTTATTTCAGGAGAGTATAGGGTAAATAATACAAGTATAGCTACTTATGATTTCGGTGATGGGGTTTATGTTATTCTTACCTATATAACAAGTTCCCCTTATCAAGTTGTTTGCAATCAATTAATGTCAACTATTCTTTGTTGCATTACAGATGTGCAAAATCAAATGAATAAGAATTGTGGCAATGCAATAGGGATGGCTGCTAAAGATAAATTAACAGCAGTAGTTGTACCTTTGATAGCAGGTTTTATTGCAGAACAAAGTGGAGTTGATGCTTCATATCAAGTCGTTCAGATAAAGAAGATTTTAGGGTGTGATTGTGGGTGTCAATAATAAGATTAAAAATTAAAAAATGGCTACAAGTAGGTGTTCATTAAATAATATGCTTCAAAGTATTCTTTCGGTTGCCAATGCCGAACAGAATATGGCTTTCCCTCCTCTAGTCTATCAAAACATTTACAATGCTGCATCTTCAATGCTTTTATCAAAATTGATAAATGAGTTCCCTACTTCGGCACAAAATGTTGATTTATTGCAACCTTTTATGGTTACAAGTAAAATACACGCAACAAATGGGTTTATACAATTACCTGACGATTACAGGAACTTATTAGGTAACCCAAGTGTAAACCTAAGACCTGATGGTAGTGATTGCGATGGAAGCGGTGGTGAAATAAAAACAGATGCACAATTTAGTAATGAAATATTAAAGGCAGGGTGCAAGTCAAGACCTTTGGTTATAGTAAATCAAAGCGAATGGGATTTGAAAACAACTTCAACGTATCGTTTCCCAACAATAGACAACCCTATTGGTGCAATGTTTGGTCAAAATAAAATAAAGGTTTGTCCTTATGATTTACCAAGTGTAGAAGTAAGGTATGCACAACAAGAAACAGAGTATATCTATGGTTATTTAATGCAGCCTGACGATACTTATATTTTCGACCCAACAACAACAGTTGATAGTATTTGGGGTTCTAATGCCTTTGATAAATTATTCCCAATGATAGTATTTCTTTACAGCGAATATACAAGGGATAATTCATTAAGAGATTTTACAACACTATTAGCACAGAGAGGATTTGTTTAGTAACTTTGCTGAATGAATACGTTCTTTATATTGATTAGCTTTTTGATATTCGTTATACTTCAATCATTTTTTATCAATGGGGTTAAGTACTCTATGGGTAAAGGGATGATTTTAGAGGGATTATCTAATTGGTTAAGAATTAAGTTAGGTGACTATTGGTTCAAGCCTTTTGGCGGGTGTGTAGCTTGTATGGCTAGTGTCTATGGTACTATTTCCTATTGGGCTGCAATATTACCTATCTTTGGGGCTAACGTTTATGAAATTGAAATTTGGATATTTGATATTTTTATTTTAGTTTCTATTAATTTTATTATCTACAAACAATTATAAATGTATATAAAACAATTATCGGAAGTACTTTTCACATTTTATAATAATGGGAAAAACGAAGCCACTAATCAGGCTTTGAAGCAAGAAGATATTGACCAATATACAAAGGTTGCCTTTGGAAACATAATGAGAAGGCTTTATTATACCGAAAAGAAAAACCAACGGATTAATGAAAACTTCTTTGTTTCTACGATACTTTCTTCAATAACTTTCCCACTTTCAGATGCTACATCTAATGGGATGAGAAGGGCTGATATGAGTAAATTTGATTTGTATAGGCTTCCTGAAAACGCTCATATAGTAAATGTGTACCCTTTAGGTTGTGGGAACGAACAAGGTAAATCTTTATCACAAATTGCAGCAGGGGAAGAATATTTTTATTTAGGTGCAGAATATCGTTTCTTTAAATTCTTTACAATAAAAGGTAGAGGTATTAACACTTATAATATAGAAAGTTGTGTCAAGGAAGTTGAAGTTGAAGCAACATTCGACATTGCAGATGTAGATGTTAGTTTTGATATTTGTTACGATGTAGCTACAGAAGTATTAGGTGTCGCATTAAGATTGCCTGACTACCAAAAACAAGTTGATAATAGTTATAGTGAACCTCAAAAAGTGTTACGCCAAAAACTAGGCGCACCACAACAACCTAACTTAGAATAATGGCAAAATTAATACCGATAGAAACAGTTGTTGATAAACTTTGTCAACGTAATGAAGATACATTAAGGCGTAAAAAAGGTCTTTATCTATCCTTATGCGAGGAAGTGTGGAATGACTTGAATGAAGGGGTTTTAAGGATGGCAGAAAGAGTAAAAATACCAATAAGAGAAGTCTATCACATAAACAAAAGAACTAACTCAATTGATTTGCCTTGCAATGCACTTAGGGTTTGTTCTGTAAACGTAATAGACCATCATGGGAACTTTCATCCGATATACAGGAATGAAAGACTTACAGATGACTTGGTAGATGTAGGTAATACTAGCATTTGCGAACATGGTTGTAGTCATAAACTTTGCAATACTATAAAGGGATATGAAGCAGTTACTTCTATAAAATCTGACTTTTTACCTGACGGTAGCCCTATATCTTTTAATTGTACTGACAGAAAAGGTCTTTTAGATGGTTATTTTTATTCTGAAACACAATTCCCATTAAGAGTTTACATGAGTGGTGTTTGGACTGATACCATAAAGCAAACAGAATTAGTAAAACATTGTAAGTTAGAACTAGACGAAAAAGGGTGTATTAAAGATTCCCCTGAAAACATAGAAAACGTTTGCAATACTTGTGGCATAAAAAGTGATAACTATATCCCTTATGGTGGTTCTGCAAGTTGCCCACCTAAAGGTAGTCATGCAGAAGAATGGATTTACTATTGTAACAACAATATGGATTGGTTTAATACACAATGTGGGGGTTATCCAAGAGGTAGAAGAAATGAATTTAAGAACATATACAACATTAGTGAATTAGGCAATAGGCTTATTTTCCCACATGATTTTGGATGGGATAAGGTCATGGTTAGGTTTTATTCAGACATTAGTTTACAAGACCTACAAATACCTTATTTCGCAATGGAATGTTTTATGGCAGGACTACAATACTTCGCCACAACAAACAATGACAATAAGCAACAATTGGCAAAGATGTATGAAGCAAACTACTCTAAAAGAAAGAAAGGTTTATTCTTATATTTAAACCAATACAGAATCGCAGAATTAGCCGAAATAGTATCACCTCATGTATATGTACCATCATATAATCAAGGTAACAGAGGTGTGTTTGGTGACTTTTATGGAATATAAAAAAATTATTTGATGCCCCAACAACAAGATAGCGTAAAGCCTTTATTTTTAAATTTAGATTCTTCTTTTGAAACAATGCAAAAGAACGAATCCCCATTTATAAAAGATTGGACATGGCAAATCAATGGGAATGCTAACCTCCCAACAGGTACAGGTAACCCATCAGGAGAAGGACAAAATGAATTTGCACTTACACCTTCAAGGGGTAATCAACAATTAACTTCACCTGCACTACCATCAGGCTTCAATAAGTGTGTAGGTTCTTTTGAAAGCACACTAACAAAAGAAAATTATTATTTTAATTATAACGATAATGGTAATCATGGGATTTATGTAATAAGCGGTGATGACTTATCTATTCAAAAAGTAGTTGTTGATTCAAACCTAAATTTTACAGAAGACCAAGAAAGCTACTTTTCAGAACATAGAGTTACGTTAAGAGTAAGGTATGACGAAAACAAAAACATAATTGAAAAATATCTTATCGCAACAAATGGGAATAGATGGCAATTATGGATTGATGTTTTAGCTGCAATAGCAACAGATGGGTATAATACTTCTTATTATACTTTACAGCCACCTTTATTTGATAGAAGGGAATTATTGGAATATCCTGTAAGACCACCTATGCAAGAAATTACGGCTGTGTCTTCATTTAATTCAGGATTAAATACTATTAACAATGTAGTTGATACTGCTTTTGAATTTTGTTATCAATTTGTATTAACTGATGGCAGGGAAAGTGTGGTTGCCCCTTTTTCTGTACCTTATATAATTCAAACAGAATCATTTTCTTCCAATAGTTCAATACTACCTAACGAGTGGATTCTTAAACTTTATGCAGGTAGTTGTTTAGTTGAAAAGATAAATATATTTTACCGATATACAAAAAAACAACAAGACGTAAATAGTTTTGTAACATGGAGTGATTGGTATTTATACGATACTATTTTTAAGTTTGGAACAAACATACCTAATCAATATTGGACAAGAACAAATGAGTGGGCTATACCAAACTATAACCCAGAAGTAACAGGATACGATTCGACTAATAATATCCTTTCGTATGTATTTGATAATACTAAGTTGGGTCAAATAACAGACCAATCATTATTTGCATTGGTTCAATCAGGAATGCCAATTAAAAGCGTTGGATTAAGCGATTTAGGCGATTCTATACTATTAGGTAATAACCAATACGGTTATGATAATATCCCTACTGAAATAACTAATAAAATAAATGTTTCAGTTCAAGAGGGCGGCTCTAATGCTTGTGTAATACCTACAAAGAAAGTAAGACTATACGGAGTAGTAGTTGGAGGTGTAAGAGGTGTCGCAAACGATTATTTCCAAGTAGGTTATTATAATAGTGCGGATAGTATAGGGATGCGTATTGGTGGAGTTTTCCATGATGGTTCTATAGAATTAGACCAATCAGCAGATTTTAAAATGACATTTGGGTCTAATGGAGAAAATAACGCTTATGTGTGTTATTTTAAAGGAACTCCATATTACTCGGTAGGAAAATGGTATCAAGTAAATTCAGATTACTCTTTAGTACCAATATTGTCAAATTTAGATTATAGTAATGCAGGTACAAAGCCTTACATAAACAGCGTAATATCTAATGGTGGTTTTTTTGTTTGTGTATTTGATTTTGAAGTTCCATCTGGCATATACATGGCTTGTATAGGTAGGCATAATGTTAGCCTAAATAATGACTTTAGAGGGCAAAGTAGTTATGTATTAGGTCTTACCACATCTACTTTAGTCAAAAGTAATGGTCATAATCCAAATACATTTTCAAAAGAAATGTATGTAGATTGCACAAGTACAGGTAATTATGACCAATGGGGGAACACAAACGATTGTTTCCTTTTATTCACCCCTTTTACAATGGATTCTCCATTCCACTTTACAGAGGGTTATGTTAATGATGATAGGACACATAATTCACCTTATGAATTATTGGCTACAGGAGTAGATGCAGGTTTTTTAAGAGGGGGAAGGATTACAGATAAAAATGGTTTTTATTGGAATCTTTGTGCAGGTAGTGGGGCAAATTCAAATACCCATTTATATGGGTGTTTCACTTGTGGTACACCTTCAACTATATCAATTACAGGAACTTGTGGTGGCGATGGGTGGTGCGTTCAATCGTTAGTTTATGTACAGGATATAGTTGGAATTTCTTACAATATAAACGTTAATACATTTTTATATACAATCAAAATAACTGATAGTACAGGTCTTATTCCATATTCTAATATAAGTGTGACATTAAGCGATGGTTCTACTAAAGCAACAGATGTAACAGGTAATGCTACATTTGTTTTTCATAATCCAAGTAGCAATTCAGCAAGAGGAAGTATAGGCAATGTAATGGTTTCCCAAAATTACATCATCATTAATGGTGCGAGTAATTTTGTTGTCACAGAAATAGGTTGCGGATATATCTCTGGCGTAACATTACCTTCTTTAACTTGTTCTACTACTCAACAAACGATAGAGTATCCTACTTACCCACTTGCAGTAAACATAGTATTCAATCAATATACAAGTTTAAAGCAACAAGGTTCTTATTCAATAGGTGCTGTATTGGCTGACTTAGCAGGTAGGGTTACTTCTGTTCAAAAGATTACAGATATTGGAGTGCCATCATTTGTAAGTAGGCAAGATACTAAACCAACTTATTTTCAATGGACTTTGAGTAGTGGGCTAAACCTTAATACTTATCCAACAACAAAAGATGCTGCTTATTTAGGTTTATTTGTAACAAAAGCAATAAACTATAAAAAGTATATTCAATGGGTAGGTGATAGTATCGTTTACTATAACGCTTCGGGTAATGTTGTTACTGATACAGCTTTAGCTACTTATTGTGCAATATCAATGATGTCTTTATTAGATGCGAACATAAAGAACAATCTAAATCTTTTAGCTACTTATCAGTTTCAACAAAACGATAGGTTAAGGGTTTATGACAATGGTAGTGGACAATTATTGAGTGCGGTAATAGATGTCCCAATTACAGGAACAAATTACAACCAAGCAGCAATAAATTCACAACTTATTGCACCCCCAACAAATACGGTTTTGCCTTCAACAACACCTACTGCAAGTAATGTAAATATTTTTGTTGAATACGATTCAAGATTTGACCAATTAAAGGGTAAAACAGGATTTTGGATTGAAATATATTCCCCTTCTGAAACAACAGAATTAACTCCTTTTTATCAAGCTGAAAGTCTAATTGGAATACCGACTAATACTCCAACTAAAACATTAGGGGTATCATGGATTCCTATTATAGATGGGGAACTTGCAATAGTAGATAATGGCACTACATACAATCCAACAACAGGTTCTTTGAATTATTGGGATACTTATTTATTCCCAAGAAACATCGCTATACCCAATGCAGGTGTTCAATTTTTTAATCATCCTTTTGAAAGCCCTAATGTGACCGATACATGGGGGGTAAATGCTGCAAGTGGTGGACAACCAAATATCGTAAACCCTTATGCAAAACAAATGTTCTACTTAGATGATACAATCAAGTCGGACGATTATATTAGTCAAGGGTTAAAGAATGGATTAGCTACATTCAGGGGAGAAAACAAAAAGACATTCAAAGGATACGGACGTGGGGGGATAGTCGCAATAAAAACCCACTACCAAGTAGTTTTCTTCCTTTGTGAAAATGATTGGTTTGTAACAGACTTTAACTTTAACTATGTTTATGCTAATGCACAAGGAGTACAAATAGCTAACTTAGACAATGCAATGGGAACACCTCACCAAAAAATAGGTGACAATTACGGTTGTTCTTATGGAGATACAAGTAGTATTGTTTTCAATGACAAGTATGCTATTTGGCATGACAAAAGAAACGAAGGATTTATGATTTGTAACTTTAGTCAAGCATCGGATATTACGGACATACAAAGCGAAGGTAGGAGTTATGGCATAAAGTCATACTACTGCAAAAAATCCCTATTTGTAAGTTCATTCAATGAGACACATAACACTTCAAATAAGATAGACGTACTTACAGGAATAGATATTGACTTGAATTTATTGTATGTGACATTCAGACCAAGAAGGAACAATAGCAATGACTTAATGACATTTGTAAACAATAGGAGAAACTTGCAGATAAACTACCAAGAAACATTTGTATATAATATCAATGTTAAAAGGTGGGTTAGATTGGTAGGGTTTACTCCAGAAGGATACGGAACATTAAGGGGTAACAGTTCGGGTAGATTGATGCTTTCTTTTGCAGGTGGAGTACCTTATTTTCATGGTAACATTCAAAATTCATCCTTTTGTAATTTCTATGGTAAAAATGTTGCACCTGTTTTGTCAGTAATAATAAACCCACATCCCGAATCAGAAAAGACATTGCAAAACATTTCATTGGATATAAACAATCAGCCTCTATGGGTTGACATGATTTACTCTAACTTGTTGAATAACTTTTCATACATACCCATAAACTACATGAAAGAAAAAGAAGGTCAATATTATGCACCTTTGCTATCAAACATGAACAGTTACTCTAACCCAAATACAAGGGATAATGACTTTAGGTCTATGCTTATTGATGGTGGGAAAATAAGGGGGGTATGGTTCTTGGTTAGGTTTGTTGCAGATTTGGCAAACATTGTAAACGGTACAAATGTTTATTCAGAATTGAATGACATATTTTATAAATATACTGTAACAGGAAATCAACATAAATAATGAGTTACATAATTGAATATTGCCCACCTTTTGAGTTGTTTAGAATAGTACAGGCAGTTGTCATAGACAATAGGGCAACATTATTCCCCCCACCTGCCCCACCATTGCCCCCAACAAGGTACAATGCAACAACAATACAAAACTACATAAATGAACAAGTGGCATTGGTTACTGACATGGTAGTAATGTATAAGATACTTACTTTACAAGGTAATTTGGTAGGGTATTTTAGCTTAGAATTTATTGCATCATACAGCGTAACCAAACTACAACAACAAATAAGACCACAATGGCAAAATGATTTGGCAACAATTAACGAATTAATCACTACTTTTGTAGCAAGTTATGAATGGCAGAATGACTTTTTGTTTTAGAAAATAGTTGTTTATGGATGAAGTTTTAAATGTTGATTATGTAAAAAGGGATTCTGATAATAAACTCGATGCAATAGAAGTAGAAATGTTAGCGGTTGGGCAGCCGATAAATTGCCCTGTTGAACATAAGTTTATCGGTGGTTTATACATTAGGACTATCTTTATGCCAAAAGACTTTTTTTGCACTTCATTGATACATAACACAAATCATCCTTACTTCATTATGAAAGGTGATGTTTCGGTAATGAGTGAGGTAGGGGGGATAGAAAGGGTAATTGCCCCTTATATTGGGGAAACAAAAAAAGGCACTAGAAGATTTTTAAAAGTTAATGAAGATACTATTTGGGCTACTGTACATAAAACAGAAGTAGTACCTTTTGATGATTCAGAAAAAGAGATACTTTTGGCGGTAGATAAAGTGGCAGATGAAATTTTGGAAAGGCACGAAAACGTATATCTCTCACAAGAGATTAGAAACAATAAATTATTTACACACTCTTTAATAGATTAAACTATGAGTTGGGTAGCAGTCGGTGTAGCAGGGGTTTCAGCAGCAACAGGTATAGCCAAATCTATTCATGGTGCTAATGAAAAGAAAAAGGCAGAGCAAGAACAAGCCAACCTAAAACCTGCATTTTATAAAATACAGCAAGAATATCAACAAAATAGAGATATTGCAGCACAACAGGCAGAACAAGGTATGCCATCCGCACAAAGGGATTACCAAACACAAGAATCACAACGTGGTTTAGGTGCAGGTATCGGGGCTACATTACAAGGCGGTGGTGATGTAAATAACATAGCAAGACTTTTACAAGGTTATAACCAACAAGTAGGTGCAACAGCAGCAAGTGATGCACAAATGCACTTGGAAAACATTAATCGTTTCTTTGAAAGGAATAAGGATTTGGCAGGTCAAAAAACAATGCAATGGAGTTTGAACGAATACCAACCTTATGAAAGAAAATTAAACGAATTAAAGCAAAGGATGGCAGTAGGGGAACAAAACGAATGGGGAGGTATTAGTGATGCCACAAGTGCAGCCGCAGCAGGTGTAGCAGGTTATCAAAATGCTAACCTAATGAGGACACCTAGAAGTGGTGATGTTTCGGAGGGCGATTATACGGGTGCAGCAAGACAAGGTAATCAATATGTCATACCTAATTCTTTAGGTAAAGTAACCCCATTAACAAAAGAAGCCCCACAACAACTCCCTTTACCTGTTGTAGCTAATTCTATGGGGAATATTGGTGGGATTAATTATGGTGGTGGTGGTGCAGGTTCTTTATATGACTACACACAAAAGCCACAATAAAATAATTTGAATAAATAGTAATAATGGCAAGTTCTGAACCATCTTTAAGTGAGATTTCAAATTTTGATAAAGACGCTAACCTAGTAAAAGGTAGTGCAGCCGTACCTATTGATTTAAGTAGTGGCTTAAAAGGAGTATGGGATTTAGCACATGAAAAAGCACAATACGATTGGGCTAAATATCAGAATCATTTAAAGCAAGTATCTGATTATGCAGCAGGTCATCAACTTGACTATGCAGGGGTACGTTCTACTGATATTCCCCTAATATCAAAAATGGCAAATGAATACTATCAAGATATTGCAAGAGACCCTAAAAAACTTTCACAAATTGGTAATGACCCTAAATGGAATGAAATACAAGCTAAAGTAGGTCAAAGTAAACAACTTAATTCTTATGCCGATAAACAAAGGGAGTTTTTAGATAAGAACCCTCATTTATGGACTGATGAAAATAAAAGAAGGTATCAATCATTTATGGAAGGTAGCATTGACCAAAAACCTTCTGACTTCCAATTGGATATGCCTAAGACAATTGATATGCAAGGATTAGCAAGCAAAGTTCTTACAACAGTAGAACGTGGAGGAATCGGGAAAGCTAAACAATATGACCCTATGGGAGAAAGAGTAATGGAAGAAGTGACATTACCTAGTGGACAAAAAGAATCCATTTATAGTGGTCTTATTCGTTCAAAAAAAGGGGGTATAGAATTTGGTAAAGATGATTACATGAATATTGGGAATGCTTTATATTCAAGTGGTCAGCCAACGGGTCAAGGTTCTAAAGATTCTATACCCGAAGCCGCAACGTATATGTATAGCCAATTGAAAGACGAAGAGAAACAATCCTATATTAAAAAAGACCCTAAGAATCCCCAAAAGGCTTATTTCATGGATGAATGGGAAAAGATGTACAGAAAAGAGGGTGGTAAAGAAGATATTAAGGATGAAGTTGACCAATCTTACAAAAGAGACACGGAATTAATGTTGGCTGATAAAAGGCAAAGGCAAGCAGTTTACTTAAAGAACCTTGAATTTGGGCATTCGGATAAAGAAAAAAATGAAGCGGCTAAAGGGTTGATTAACATTGCAAAAGATGTATTGACGAATGTTGATAAAAACTCTAACCCTATTTCAGTCGAAGGTGGTGAAGCAGAACCCGTTTTGTCTGTAACTAAAGCAATGAATAAGTTTTTCTTGAAAACAATAGAAGAAAAAGTTAAGGATAAAACAGATAAAGTAAGTGTAATTAAGACTACGATAGAACCTGATAAATATACAAGGACTAAAAATGGAGAAATAAGACCTTTGTATTTTAGTAGATATACACAAGACGATTTAGACGAATGGGGGAAGAATAATCCCGATAAAGGTGAAGCCCCATTTAAGGTCGGGGATGTTAAAAAGCAAGGTAATACTAAACTATTTACTTCGGGAGAACCTGTTACAACAAGTGACTTGATGACTAATATAGTAAAGGAAACAGGGAACGGGTCTAGTAAAAACAATTTGGACGTATTGAAGCAAGCACAAGATATTTTAAATAAAGAGGGCGGTATTAATAAAGTAATAACTAAGAAGGTTATAAACAGAAGTGATATACCTGCTAAAGCTAAAGCCGCAAATTATTCTGTTAAAGAATACGAAGCATTATTAAAGAAAAACGGGGTTGAAATAAATTAATAAATATGCCACAACAATTAGATGAATATGGTATCCCAATAAGGGGTAGTGAACAATCTCAACAAAAAGAAAGTTTTGATGAGTATGGGATTCCTATAAAAAAAAAAGCATCTACTACACAATCTACTTCTTTGGATGGTACAAAGCCTTCAAGCAATGGTGGTACGCAAACACCCCAATTAGCATCTCAATCAAAATCTACATTAGGAGGGGAAAGTAAGGATGTAGATTATAAACCTTCGACTTCATTTTCAGATAGATTCCCTATTGCTAAAGATAAGTTAGGTCAAAATATAACCACAAACGGAATTTCAAAAGAAAGTACCGTAATGACAACCCCTGCTTCTGAAATAGAGAAACAATCTAAATTAGAAGAAAAATCACTTAATAAGCAAAAGGTTACAGATGCTTTCGCCACAGCACAGAAAAGAGTTAATACTTTTTATGGTGTTTTAAGTGGGAAATTGCCATATACGGATATTACTAAGACCGATTTCATTAGTGGTTCAAAAGACCCGTCTAAGATACATGACATAACCGATAGGGCTTATGAAGGAAATCTTACATTAGAAGATTTGAATACAATGAACATAGCTAATAAAGCTATGTTGGCAGAACCTCAAAAAACAGTAGATGCTTTGAATAGTATGGCTAAAAACATACGAAAGATAACTCAATTAGCTACAACAGAAACATCAATGCCATCTTTGATACAACTTAATGGGATTGAACAAAATATAGAACGTCTACAAAATGAACGTTCACGATTAGAATTAGAATCGCAAACAAAGCAAGGCAACTATCCTAAAATGTTGGCTGATATAGATGCACAAATAAAGCCTTTAAGGGAAAAAGAAGCATTTATAAAACATAGCCAACAAGCTATTTACAATACAAAATATGAGACTGAATACAAGCCTAACATCTTAAAAAATATTGGTGACTTAGACGAATTTGCCGAAATTTACATTGACCCAAAAACAAATCAAATTGACGTATTGGGTCAAGAAAGACTAAGGTCTATTACGGAACAAACCATGAAAAAAGGTGGTTCTGATTTTACTTCTTTAGTACATGAAATGGGTACAGGTATATTGGATAGTAAAAATAATGTATCCCAAACAGGAGATATAAATGTACAATTTAATGAAACGTCAAACAAACTGATTTCAGACTTAAATACAATGTTGCCAATAAAAATGGCAACAAAAAAATACAAATCAGATTACTCAAATAAATATCCTGAATTAAGTGGTTATTTAGATAGTTATGATAAAACTCATAATGCTATAAATTCTAAAGAGAAAGATGCGGCAAAAGAATTTGCTAAAACTAGCGTTCATGCGGATGTACTTGCTTTGCAAGATAAATTCGACAATCAATTGCATCAAAACCCAAAAGCGAAAGAAATTTATTCTAAATGGGATGGGCAAGTAAAGTCTGGAATGGTTACCCAAGAAATAGCACAAAAAAACATTGAACGTGACTTAGAAAACGACAAGGATATATCAGTATTGCTAAAAGGAAGAAAAGAACAAGTTGATGCTATAAACAGGAAATATGCAGGGGCTTATCAAGACTACATCACAAGTGTTCTAAAGTCTAACAACCCAAATATAAACATATATCCTGATGGAACTATTGGTATAAAAGGAAAATCAAAAGAAGAGAGTAATAAGATAGTTGGTGATTACTACAAAGGACTGAATGACATATCTAACAAGACATTGCAAGACATTGGTAAAAAGAAAGGTGAAAATGCCGAAGAAATAGCTAATAGGCATGGATTGTTTTATACAGGATTGCATCAATCTACATTAAATATATTAAATGGTACTTTTCAAGGGATGTTTAATGCTGTTGGGATAGGGGGTGATTATTCGAAATCTTTACAATCGGAAATGAGTGTAAATGATATTTCACCTTCAAAAACAATACAAGAATTATCTAAACAAAAAGGTGTTACAGCATGGCTTAATCCTGACTATTTATCTTATCAAGCAGGTCTTAATACTCCTTTGATGCTTGGTGCTGCTGCTACAGGTTTTGCTACAGGTGGATTGGGCTTAATCCCTTCTACAATCGCAGGTGCTACATTTATGACAGGAGTTAATTTGGCTAACAGAGTATCTGAATTAAGTAATACAAAAGACGATTTTGGTAATAATATACCAACAGGGGAAGCCGTTCATATTGCAAATGTAGAAGCACAAACTCAATTCGCTACTAACTTGTCTATGATGCTTTTGCACTCTAAGTTAGCAACTGGCGATGCAATAGCAAAACAAACTATTGGTAAATCATTGGCTACATTTGGTAAAGAACAAATACCAAATGCCTTAATGATGGGGGCGCAAGGTTATTTAGGTGAAAAGGCGATGGCTAAGGCGAAAGGCGAAGATTATAACAAAAACTTTGCAGAATATATGCTATCAGATGAAGGGTTGGCAGGTTTGTCAAGCATGACACCTTTCTTGATAATGGATGCTGCTAAAGTTATGAATAGTCATATAGGGGGAATAAAAACATGGAAAGAATTTTTAAAATCAACAGACGAAAGTTTTTTAAAGAACCAACAATATAATCAATCATTAAGACAATTACATACAGGTAACATTGAATCATGGATTGATGCACAACAAATAAGGTTGTTTAATGGAGACTATTCAAATGAAGCAGAAAAAAACGAGTTGCAAAACAGTCTAAATTATAGCAAATCAATTTACAAAAACTTAAAAGCTGCAAACTTATCAAATACTAATGTTAACGGTCTTTATGCCGCACACAATTTGGCTTTAGGGGATATTCATACAGAATATGCAAAGCAAAAAGGCGAAGAAAATAACACTACATTACAAAAGTATCACGAAGACGAAGCTAAAAAGTACAGAGAAGAAGCCTTTAAAACATTAAGTGGTGAAGGAAATTTCCATTACATGGTTGATGCAACTGATAATCCTGTTTTCATAAGCGATAAGACATTGAAAACACTTACTGATAATGGTGAATTATCAGATTGGATGAAAAGAAATGTAGTAAAAGATGTAGTAAAAAGTGATGACAAGCAATTTTCAACTAAATTCAAAGAACAATTAGCTGCAAAAGAAGCAGAACAAAAAGCATCACAACAAGAGAAAAAGACTACTACAACAGAAAAGCCAACAGAAGAACAAATACTAAAAGACATAAATGAAGGTAATTTAGTTACGTTTACATATAAGTCAAAAGATGAAGTACCTGATGTTTTTAAGGATAAAATATCAAGCGAAGGTAATGTCAATGGTGAGCAAGTAGTAAGGGTAACAGTACCTAAATCTTTAGCTGACTATGAATTATCTAAAGGCACTAAAGATGGGACTATCCCAACAGAAAAGAAAACAGACAAGTATATAACTAAACCCGAAGATAACTTAGAAGGTAAGAAAATATATTCTGATTTTGATGGAACTATTATTGATAACGAAACAGGCAAATTACTGCCATTTGGTGAAGAAGTAAAGCAAAGGATAGCTAATGGCGAAGATGTGACGATTTTGACCCACAGCAAAGACGAAGAAGGAGAAGCAAAAGGTAGCAATCTTCAACGTATAGCTACTGCATTAGAAATCCCAATAGAAAAAGCAAAAGAAATAGTAAAGGAAGATGTAAGCCCAACTGAAAAGATAGGATTAGCAAAAGATGGTGTTTTAATTGACAATAGTACAAGTGTATTAAACCAAGCAAAAGAAGCAGGTATAGAACATCACGATGCAGACAAATTTAATGGTAGAAAAAAAGAAGCGACAGAAGTAGCACAACCCGAAGGAGAAAAGGTAGTACCTAGTGAAACAGAAGTAGAAAAGACTACCCCAATAAAAGCAAAAAGTAAACTATCTAAATTTAAAGAAAAATTTGTTGATGCTAAAGTAGAAGAACCTAAAGTAGAAGAAAAAGTAGTTGATGAAAGAAAATCTAAGCAATTAGAATTAATAAATAAGACTAATCCTGCACCAAATGATTATAATACTTGGGTTAGGTCAGTAGATGATATAAAAACAGCAAAGGAAGTTTGGGATAATGTACCAGAAGGTGATGAAATGTACCCTGATTTTAAAAAAGATGCAATGAATAATGCACTTGAGAGTGGTGAAATTGAAGTCTATTCAAGCTATCCAATAGAAGATGGTACTTTTATTACCCCATCAAAGGATGGTGCAGAAGATTATGCAGGTGGGAAAGGTAAACAGATATACTATAAAAAAGTAAAATTAGAAGATGTTGCTTGGCTAGATGAAAGTCAAGGGCAATTCGCACCAATAAAAACAGAAACAACCAAAACAGAAAAAGTAGAACCTACTACTACCAAAACGGAAACAACTACTACTGCATTAAAAGATGTCGAGAGTGAAATAACAGAAAAGGAATATAAAAAAGAATATCAATCTTTAATTGATAAGAAAAAGTTATTAGATGAAAAAAGGGCTGAACTATTAAGAAGAAAGAAAAATATAACTCCAAGTGAATTTAAAACTATTTCTGATGAAATAGCAAAAGAAAGTGAAAGTTACGTTAATCAAATGAAAGAGCTTTCTTCTAAAAAAATAATTAAAAGCAACCAACCGCAAATTGAAAAAGTAGAACCTACTGTATCTAAGGAAGAAACACCTAAAGAAGAACCATTAAAAGAAACATACGATACAGGAAATAAACTTACTGATACTAAAGATTTAAAAGTAGGTGATTATGCAGCTATTAAACACCCTAATGGAGTTACTTATGAAGGTAAAGTAACAAGCGTAGGTAGTAAGAATATTAAAATAGAAACAGAAAGTAAACAATACGGTAAACAAGAAATACAATTACCTAAAAATGATGTTATTGGTTTCTTTAAGCCTAAATTTCAAATAGAAACCCCCGAAACAGAACCTATATCAGAAATGAGAGATATAGTAAAGGACTATGTAGATGAAGGTATAACTAGCTTAGAAAAAATAAAAGACTTAGTTGCAGAAGAATTAGGTACAGATAAATATGCTGATACAGTAGAAAAGGCTTTTAATGAGTACACTAAAAAAGAAACAAGAAAAGATATTTCAGAAGCAGTAATAGAAAGAGTAGGTGTTGCTTTAAATAAAATGTTTAAAGGTGGTACAGTAGAAACTTTAGGTACAAAAGAAATTAAGGCAAAGGCAAAAGAATTATCAAAAGGGAAACCAATTAAATATCAACTTGAAGATGGTACTAAGATTGAAGGTAATACTATGCCCGAAATAGTAAATGGGTTTTATTCCCCACTTGAAAAAACTATTAGTGAAACTAAATTCGATAAACTCCCTGCAAAACAATGGATAGAAAAATTTGCTAAAGGAGAAGAAGCAAAATGGACAGGATTAACAGATTGGTTAGGTAAACAAGAAGGGAGTGTATCTAAAGCAGATATTCAAAAATATCTTAAAGATAATAGAATAGAAGTAGTAGAGGTTGATAATAGCACAAAAGGGTCTAATAGATTTGTTTTATTAGATAATGAAGGATATAGTGTACATGGTGAATCTGTTGAAGTAAATGGTAGTCCTAATAATTTTTTTGCAGACTATAATGATAATGAGATAAATGATTTTGTTTTTAAAGATGGGAGATATGTAAGCGAAAGTACTGGATTTGAATTAGAGCCATCAGATGACAATAACGATGGGTTGAAATATGGAGAAATCCAATTAGGTGGTAAATCAGATAATTACAAAGAAATACTTATAACTTTACCTAAAACTTATGAAAATTATAAAAAATTAACGACAGAAGGAAAACAATTCAATTCAACTCACTTTGAAGAACCAAATATAATCGCACACCTAAGAATGAATACTAGAACCGATGCAGAAGGTAATAAGGTATTATTCTTAGAGGAGTTGCAAAGTGATTGGGGTCAACAAGGTAAAAAAGAAGGGTTTAAAGAAATACCTAATGCCCCTTTTGTTACTGATACTAACAATTGGACAAAACTAGCACTAAAAACGGCTTTAAAAGAAGCAATAAAGCAAGGTTCTGATAAAATTTCTTGGACAACAGGTGAGCAACAAAATGAAAGATACGATTTATCTAAAAAAGTAGATGAATTAAACTATTATAAAACAGAAAGTGGTAATTATCATATAACAGGAGATAAAGGAGGAGTATCTGTTTCAAGTGGTATTTATAAAGAAAATGAATTAGAGGGGATATTAGGTAAAGAAGTTGCTAAAAAAATAATAAACAACGAAGGTGAAAACAAATCTAAGTATAATTCTGTTTTCGGTTATAATGATTATGGAGGTAATCAAGAATATAAATCGTTAACAGGTTCTGATTTGCAAGTAGGTGGTAAAGGTATGAAAGGGTTTTATGGTTCTCCAAAAGAAGGGAGTTTAGGTATAGTAGGTAATGTAGCTAAATCATTATTTAAACAAGAACCTAAGACGATAGAAATTAACAAATCAGATGTAGATGTTTCTAAAAGTAAGTTATATGATTTTATTGATAAGATGAACTCAAAATATAATTTACCTGAAAATGGTAGATTTAAGGTTTTAATTGAAAAAAATGGTACAGAACAAGAGATAGAAACTTACAAAAATTTGAGGAAAGAGTACCAAGATTCAAGTGAAAGACAAGTTGAATTAGGTAAACCTACAATCCAACACTCAATAGACATAACCCCCGAATTAAAAAAACAAGTACAAGAACAAGGGCAGCCTTTATTTATGAAAGATGCCGAAGGTAAGATATTAGGATTCACACATGATGGTAAAATTTATCTAAACAAAGATGAAATAAACCCTAATACCCCTATCCACGAAGCAGGACATATATGGGTAGAACACGCAAAAATAAACAGACCCGACATATACGAAAAAGGTATTGAACTTGTAAGCAAGGAAGGTAACCCATATTTAAAAGAAGTAAAAGAAAATGACTTTTATAAAAAAGAATCAGACAAACTAAAAACACAAGCAGAAAGAGATGAATACTTTCAACATGAAGCACTAGCAGCAGCAATAGGGGATAAAGGCGCACAATTCGTTACCGAAGCTAAAAAAGCATCTTTTAAAGATTGGTTAAATAACTTATGGGAATCAGTTAAAAAAGCAGTAGGGTTTGAAGGTATTTCAGCAAAAGACTTACAGAATTTATCTTTTGAAGACTTTGCAAAAAGAGCAGCAAAAGAAATTTTAGACGATACTACCAATTTTGGTAAGGAAACAAAAACAAAGACAGATGAAGAAAAAAGTAAAGAAGCCGATGCCAAAACCGAAGGCAAAGGGAATGTAACTGAAAAAGAGGTGACAGTGGGGGGTATTGAAACTCCCCCACCACCGATTACGCCAATTTTAGGTTTTGAAAACGTAGGTGGTGAAAGTGAAAAATATACTCAAATAAATAAAGCAACTCAATTACAAGAGGTTGCTGATTTAAAAGCAAGGTATGATGCACAAGGGGTAAAGGGATGGAGTGAAAGTTTACAGAATGGTCTAAATAGAGTAAAGTCAGAACATCCACATTTAGACCTTTATGAAGGTGCAAAGAAAGAGTTATATAAGCACCTATCAGACATAGGTAATGGCAGGGTTAGAATGGATGATGAAGACTTAGCTGTAATGTCATATCTAAAGAGAGAAACAGAACTAAGGATGGCAGCCGTTTCTGATTTAAGATTTAATGAAAATGAGTTAGTTTCTATTGCGGCAGAAAAAGATTACAATATTTTAAAAGACCAATTTGAGAATACTGTTTTAGCTATAAAAGAAGGTGGAACTACATTAGGTCGTTCATTGGTTTTCTTACAATCAATGTTAGGTTATAATTCAGATACGGGATTAATTCTAAAAAGAGGTGAATTAAGAAAGGCGGCAGGTAGAGATTTGACTGAATCTGAATTAGAATATACTGCGAAAGATTGGGTAGAAGAAAGGGCTAGTCTAATAAAATCACAAGAAATAGAATTAGAAAAGACCAAGAAAGAATTTGAGAACAAGCTACAAAAAGAAATTTCTGAATTAAAGGCAGAAAAAGATAAAGAATCTAAGAAACAAGTTGTTAATGGAGGGAAAGTAAGCATATCTAAGCCAATTAGAGAAAAGGCTGCATCGGCATTAGAAGCTATTGCTAAAACATTAGATGAAAAGTTATCTGCTAAATTCCCCGAAGATTCTGATATTAAAAAATCAGGGGTTTCTTTTCAAAAATCTTTTTCAGATAGTATAAAAGAAATAGCTAAAGACCTTCGTAATAGTGATTTATCAGTAGCAGATATTATTTCTAAGGTAGTAAGAAAATTTGGTGGTGAAGAAAAAGAAAAGTTAAGTTCAGATATTAAGGATGAATTAAAGAAGTCAGGGATAGAACCTGATTTAGTAGATGAAAAACCGACAATAGAAAAGGCTTTTGATGCAATAAAAGATTTTTCTACAAATCATGGTGTTAATGATATAACAAATGATATGGTAGGTAAAAAACTCATTGACAATTATATTAAAGCACATATTGATTTATTTGATGCAAAAGACATTTTGCCTAACGCATTGAATGAGTTAAAATCAGTATTGCCTAATATTGATGAAAATAAATTGAGGAGGGCTTATTTAAAGAAAGATGAATTTGCTATTAAGACTGAATCTAAAATGAAGTCTGAAAAATCAAAAAAAATAATAGAATTAAATAATATAACTAAACTAGAAAACGACTTGAATGACATTAAGCAATTAAAAGCTATAAAGTCAACACAATTCGCATCCGATAGAGAACGTAGTGATTATGAGAAAGGATTAATAGCAGAGAAGGATGCGTTACTTAAAGAAAAGAAAGATAAAGCTGCACAAGCTAAAAAAGAGTATCGTGAACTTGAAACAGAACGTAATAGGCAAATAAGAAAAGTAGAAGAGTTAAAAGAAAAGAAATATAAATTAGAACAAGGATTAAGAGAAAAGAAAAATATTTCTCCTAAAATTGATACCCCAGAAATAGAATCGTTAAAAAAGCAAGTAGAAAAGGCAGACAAAGATTTGCGTGAGCAAGAAAATGCGACTAAAAAAGCAATAAGAGACGTTGAAAATAAAGCTAAAAAAATAGCACAATACGACAAAGACATTAAAGATATTTCAGAAAGAGGAGAATATCTAAAAAGAAACATTGGGAAAAAAGTTCAGCAGATAGATAAAGACATTCAAAAGAAGCAAAAAGAGGTAGAAGATGCTTTAGCTGCTAAAGGATTAAAAATTAGCAGAGATGATAAAAGCACAAAATCTTCTTATGAAAGTAGAGCTTCTATTCATAACAGTAGAGTAGATTCGGTTGTTAATGATTTCCAAAATAAAATAGATGCCCTACAAAACAGTACTGATAAGGAATCTTTGAAGTATAAATCTATGCTTGAAAGAGTAAAAGAAAAATTATTGAAGTCGAAAATAGATTACAATACGGATGATAAGTTAGACCAAAGCAAAAAATTTGAAACAGCAGAAAAAGCAATGAAGTCTGCCTATGATGCTATTGATGACATAACTAAGTATGAAGATAAGTTAGCTATTAGAAAAATAATAGATTCTTATTCTAAGGATAAAGAAAAAGATGAACTAGCTATTAAATTAGAAAAGACAAAGAGAAAGTATCGTTCTGACATAAAAGAACTTGATAGAAAAATATCATCAAAAGAATTTGATGAACCTAAAAAAGCAGAACCTTTTACAAAATACGATGCTGAATTGATTAGGTTAGATAATGAGAGAAGGTTGAAGCAACAATTATTTCAGCAAGCTAAAATGAAAGCAGAATACAATAATAAAAGCAAGTTAAAAACAGCAGCGGAAGTCATAAGGGGTCTAAATGTATTAGGATTAATATGTAGATTTGGGACTTTAGGGAAAGTAGCCGTTTCAGCGACATTAAAACCACAGTTAAACTATTTAACCAAATATACATTAGGGAGGGCTTTTGACAATTTGCCATTTGAAACAACAAAGGCTATATCTAAAAGGGCTAAATTGGGTGGTGAAAGCAATTCTATTGAAACATTGAAGAAGTTACAAGAAGTAGTATTTAGGCAATATGGCGAAAGTGGATTAGCTGACATTGCATCAAAATCAAGAGATAAATTCGATTTAGCAGAAAGCAAGTATTTAGAAGCTAAAAAAGAATTAGATGATATTATTAATAAGTCCTCTAAAGAATATAAAGAAAAAGAGATTCAAGTTAATGAATTAAAAAAGAAACACGATAAAGCATTAGTAGAAGATTTGGGTAATAATGTTTATGATTTTATTGCAGGTTCATCTATCAAGGAATTTATGGAAGTAATACTCCATAGAGTAAATAAAATAGAACGTGAATTTGGGCAGATAACACAAGACGAAATGGGGTTGGATGAAAATAAATTATCATTGCAATCAGCAATGTACTTAATTGGGCTAGTTGGTAGAACTCACTCCGCTTTAAAGAATTTTTCTGCACGTTCTGAATTTGCCGCAGGTTTTATAGCAAGACTAGAAGGTCATATAGAAGCAGGTACTCCAATAGATGCGAATAAAATACTAGAAATAGCTAATGAAAGTTACTTAGATTGGGAAAGGGGGAAATATTCCGAAAAAAACAAAGTTACGGAAGCATGGAACGATATAAATAAAATGATAGCGAAAGATTATCCTGCCGTAGCTTACGCATTACAATTTGATGTAGCTATTACTCGTATTCCTAACAATATGCTAAAAGAAGTTGTAGTAGAATATACAGCAGGTGCTTTTGTTTCAGCATATAAAATGATAAAAGCCTATAAGAATGCCAAGAATGAAGCATTTGAACTAGGTTATACCGATAAAAAATCAGAAGAATTTAAAGAAGTATTAAGAGAAAGGCTAAATGAAATCCCCACTAAAGAAGCTGCTACAATAGCTAGATGTTTTAGAAAAGGTGGATTTGGATTAGGTATGTTTGCTTTGGCAGCAATAGGTGGAGTTTATTTTAATAAAGCTGCTTTCGGTGGTTTCCCGCATTTAGGTCAAAAAGAAGAAGACAAGAAAAAAGAAAGGATAGAAAAAATAACAGGGGATAATGATGTAAAAACAGGTCAAATAAGTATAGGAGATTTGACATTGCCAGAGTATGCTTCTAAGTTAATAGAACATACACCTGCTTTTTACCCTGCTTTATTGGCATTGGATATGCACGAAGTGTATAGAGATAAAATAAGAAGTGGGGAAATGAAACCAACCGCAGCTAAAGATGCAATAGTTTCAAATGTAGAACATTTATTAGAGAGTTCACCACAGATACAATTAGGTATGACTATATTAGCCCCATTAAAAGAAAGGTATCTACCTGCTAATTACAAAATAGATGATACAGATGAACATGGAGAGCCAATGAAAAGAGTAATTCTTGAACCTAAAGATTATATAAAGGTGTTAAGTAACAAAAAGGATATACTTAGTGATTTTTGGTTCAAAAAAGCATCTTCTATTATAAGTAATAGTAAGAAAGAAAAAGCATCAATAGAAATCAATAAAAAACTTTCTGATGAACAAAAATCAGAAAAGAAAAAAGAAATAGACGTTCATGCAGATAAAATGATAGATAAAATATACGAAATGAACAAAAAGAACCCTAGTGGTAAAATGGGTGATAATTAAGATTATATTTGTACTTTAAATAGAAGAAAGAACATGGCATTAGAAATACACATAAAGTCGGTAGATAGAAGTAAGATAAGAAACAACGATGTTGGAGATTATTTCTATGATGCTAATGGTGTTTTAAATATCTTAGTTGCAGAATTAGGAGATAAAAATAAAGAATCCCTTATTGCTATGCACGAATTATGGGAGGTGCTAACTTGCGAAGCAAATGGTATAACGGAGAAAGAAATAACAAATTGGGATGCCTATTGTGAAAAAGCTAAAGAAATAGGCACAATGAATGATGATATTGAAAATGGCTTTAGGCATGATGCACCTTATCGAAAATTCCATACTCAAAGTACAGGGGTAGAATTACTTTTGGCAGCAGAGTTGGGTATTGATTGGGTTGAATACTCTAAATTAGTAGAATCACTATAAATATAAATAATGGATAAATATAATTTAAAAGACCGTACAATACTTATTGAAGATTATGGCGGTTTTACATATTTAGTAGAAGTTTTTGCAAAGTACTTTGGTACAGTATTGTATTATTCCCCTTATGAAAGTGAATTTGCAAGAAGCCAACCATTTATAGTAGGTACAGGAATCCCGAATGTAACTAGAATAGATAATGTTGATGACTATGAAGATAATGTAGATTTATTCTTCTTTACAGACCTTCATAAAGGGGCAAGGCAAAATAGATTAAGAAGCGCAGGGAAGGCTGTATTTGGGTCAGGTAAAGTTCAAGATATAGAATTGTATAGAACAAAGTTAAAAACCTTGTTAAAGGACTTAGAATTGCCTGTAAATAAATATGAGGTTTCACATGGCTTTTCTGATTTAAAAAAGAAATTAAAAGGCAAAAAAGATGTTTGGGTAAAGTCTGACTTTTTCAGAGGAGATTCCGAAACGTTTAGGTATGAGGATGATGAATGTGGGATAGATGCCTTGATGGATTTAGAAAGAGATTTAGGTATCAATAAAGAAAATGAAGATTTTATAATAGAAGAACCTATAAAGGATGCAGTTGAGTATGGGTATGATGGGTTCGTTACAACGAGTGGTTTCCCGTCAAAAACTATTTTTGGAGTTGAGGTAAAAGACAGTAGTTATGCAGCAGTATTTACTGATTACGATAGATTGCCTAAAACAACTAGAGAAGCAAACGAAAAATTGTTACCTATATTCATTTCTGAAAATTATAATGGGTGGTATAGTAGCGAAGAAAGGTGTACTAAAAAAGATTTCAGTTATTACTTAGATATTACAGCAAGGTTGGGAGAACCACCAACATCTTTAGCTTGTGAAATGTTTAAGGACTATCCTGTTTATTGTTGGGAGGTAGCCAATGGCATAGTCCCTAATATTGAATCAAAAGCAAAGTATGGAGTTCAGCTTATCATAAAATCAGATAGGGCTATTGACCATCCACAAAGGATATTTTTCCCTAAAAAGTACAAGGATTTTGTAAAGGTAAAAAGCCTACACATTGATGAAGAAGGTAATTCAGTATTTGTACCCCAAAATACAGGAATGACTGAAATCGGTGCTATTGTTTATTATGGGAATACTTTAAAAGAAGCTAAAGAAGGTGTAATAAAGATAGCTAAAGAAGTAAGAGGATACGGTTTAAAGATAAACCTATCTGCCTTAGATGAAGCGGACTCGGTAGTTGCTAATTTAAAAAAATACGGGATAAATATTTTTTGATATGAATAAAGTTATTTGGAAATCAGTTTTAGGATTTGAAGGTATATATGAAGTGTCTAATATGGGGCAAGTTAGATTGATTATAGATAGAAGTAAAAAGAAAAAATATGACATACTGAAAAGTACCGTAAATACTCATAATTACTACAGGATAAATCTATATAAAAAAGGTGTAAGGTACAGCAAGCTAATACATAGATTGGTAGCAGAATCTTTCCTAATAAACGAATTTAACAAAAGAACGGTAAATCACAAAGATGGCAATCCTTCCAACAATGAATTAAGCAATTTAGAATGGGCAACAGATTCCGAAAACGTAAAACACTCTTTTGACTTTTTAAATAGAAGACCTACTTGTTTAGGTGTACATGGTAAAGAACACCCTCGTTCTAAAAAAGTAGTATGTGTTACTCTTGGTAAATCATTCGACAATGCTAGAGAAGCTGCAATACAAACAAATAGTTGTTATAAAAAAATATCACAAGTTTGCAACGGACAAAGGAACACTACAAACAATTTAATATTCAGATTTGATATATAATAGGTAAAAGTTTAATTATACTTAACATGGGGACGTGATTTTAATCACATAAAATTTGCATAAAAACAAAAAGCCCCAATATACAAGAAAATATATTACTTTTGATTAAATTTTTGGAAAATGACAATGCTTTCGGAAAGGTGCGTAGTGATAGCAAGAGAATACTTAGAAGATAAGAACATAAATGACAGTAGGGAAATACAAGAGCCTATTTTCAATTCAAAACTTAGTTCTTTTAATTGGTCACCTGCTTTTGGTGCTGCTTCTGTTTTTTGTGAAATGGTTTGGAAGAAAACATTAGGCAGAGAAAATTCAGGAGAGTGGAGACAGTTGGATAGGATATTTTCCCCTTCACCTATTGCTACTCATGCTAACTTTAGAGGGTGTAGAGATTATAAGTCAGGAAATATACCCGAAGTAGGTGCTTTAGCAATTTGGAGACGTGGGAATAGTTGGCAAGGGTCAATAGGTATAGTTTCAGAAGTTTCAGAAGATAAAGAAACGTTTTCAATAATAGAGGGCAGGGCTTTTGTAGGTAGCGAAAAGGAAGGGCTGATACAAGTATTAGAAAGCAAAGGGAAAAAGATAAATTTGCCCTTTAGAAACGACAAAGGAAACCTATTAGGGTTTATTTACATGAAGTACGAAGAAATTAGGTAACAAAAATAAAAATGGGATTTGTAAGAATAATAGCAAAAACAGTTAATGGTAACATTTTAGAGTTCCCACAAACATTTGAACTAAATTGTTCTATACTAAAACCATTAGGTACAGGGGTAGTAAGGCAGTATGATGGTAAGGAATGTATTGTTGCAGTAAAGGTATTTTATATTCAAGCAGGAAATCAACTTTTAGGAACGCAGCAATTCCATACAATGAATGATTACATTAACTATGTAAACGCTAATTGTATTGCAAAAGAAACTTGTTACCTATCCTTAAATGGATGCTTTTTAAATCTAAACGGATGTTTAGTTAAATATAATTAATTATGCCTTGTTCAGTAGAACTTAATGATACATCTAAGATACCCATACTTACAGGGTGTCCTTCCGATAACGAATACTTTTTGGTTATCGGTGCTGCTAATGGTGCAGGTCAAGGTGGTTATGGTGTTAGAAGTTGGTTAGCATTACAACAATGTTTAGCAAGTGCAATTTCTTTCCCTGAAATAGATACAATAGTAGGTCAAGGCAATCCTGTAATTTTGCCAACAGGATGTACTTCTTATACAATAAATGCAAAGGTTCTACCAAAATCAGTAAAGTGTTTTGTAGATGGTCAAAGAATATTTCCCGTTGTATCAGACCAATTGTACATAGATATTCAATATTCTACTACCTTTGTCACGATTTCATTCTTTAATTACTCAATAGATGATGAAACAGTAAATCTAGGGCTACAATATGGACAAAAAGTAATTATTGAATTTGCAGTATCAGGAAGTACACCATTAGGGATAAATTTAACAACAGAAGATGGTTTTGACATAACAACAGAGGACGGACAAAACATAACAATTTAAAATAAATTATGAAGAAGATATTTTTAGCGTTTTTAATTCTAATTTCTGGTAGGGGTATTTCCCAAGTATCAATTTCCCAACTACCAACTTATACAGGAAGCCCTGTAGGGACATTTGTACCCTTAGTACAAGGTGGTTCTACTAAAAAAATAGACGGTTCTAAATTAGGACAAGTTTCTGATTCAACTAAAATACCATACTTAGCAAAGAATAATAACTTTACAGGTAATGATACTTTCCCTTCAATAGTTTGGGCTTCTAATGGTAGCGATACTTTAGCTACTCAAAGTTATGTAAGAAGTGTAGGTGGAGGAGGTGGAGGTTCTAATATTGATACTACTAGAATACCATTCCTTGCTAAAAACAACACTTTTACAGGGGATAATAGTTTTACAACATTAGAACTTAATTCTCTTACAGCAAGTTCAGTTATTAACTTAGGAGGATATGGGATTAATTCATTTTCTAATGATACATCTTTGTCTAGTTCACCACAATACAGTTTGCCAACTCAAAATGCAGTAACAGGGTATGTAGGGAATCATGCTCAATTAAAATCAAACCTATCTAATGATGGGACAATGGCAGCTAACTCAACAACTCTTTATCCAACTCAACAAGCTACTAGGACTTATGCAGCAGGATTAGTAGTAGGGTTATTAAATGATAGAGGTAGTTATAATGCAAGTAGTAATGTATATCCATCAACAGGGGGGAGTGGTACAGCAGGGGCAATTCTAAAAGGTGACATTTGGTATATTAATACAGCGGGAACTTTAGGTGGCACATCTGTTTCAGTAGGTGCAAGTGTGAGGGCTTTAGCCAATAGCCCTGCACAAACATCATCAAATTGGGATATTCTTAATGTAGGATTAGGGTATGTTCCTGAAAATGTGGCAAATAAATCTACTAGCGTTTCTAGTGATAGTGGGAGTACTACAAAATATCCGACAACACAATCGGTTGCAAGATATTCACAATCACTTAGTAATTTAGCTACTACTATTACGCCTTCTGATTCAAGTAGTAATACTCTTTATCCTTCTGTAAATGCAGTAAAAAGATATGTAGATTCAAATAGTGGTGTATTACCTTATAAAGTGTATAATGCGATTATTAGTGTTGATGGTAGCGGTGTTACAGTTAATTCATCTTATAATACATTTAATGGCATTACTTTTAATTGGTATTTAGTAGGTAACGGGAGAATTGAGTTAACTTCAAGTTCATCTATTTTCACCACAAATAAGACATACTATTTTGGTCAAAGTTTAAATAATGGGGGTGTAATGTATTTAACTAGCCCTGAATTAAATTTTAATAATCGTATATTTATAGATATTATAAAAGCTATTGATAATAGCCAAACATCTACACCAAGTGTAACATTCCCAATAGAAATCAGAGTTTACCCATAATAAATATACAAACAAGCAAATGAAGATACTATTAACTATATTATTAAGTTTACTTTTGATAGTGGGGTTTTCTCAACAAATCCCTAATGGTAATCCTATCACTAATGCCCCTAACTCATGGGTATCTTATGGTTATACTAGAGATAGTGGTAAGATATTTATAGTAAGAGATACCTTTAATGCACGTTATCCAACAGTAGTAATGAGACCTGATGGGATTCTTTGGAAAACATTAGGTAATGGTGCTTATTGGTACATGGTAGGTAGTTCAGCAATAGATACACTTCACTCTTTAGTTACTCATACAGCTTTAAATGACAGCCTTTTAAGATATTTAAAAGATACGGTATTTTGTCATTATGATACTGTTTTTTGGGAAAGGGGCGGTAGTACTTATTACATAAGAGTAGATACCTTTTCTTCTAATCCAACATTATATGGGGCTAACTTTGGTAAGTATGTTGCAGGTAATACCCCGAATTGGAAGGGACTTTCTTCAAGAGAAGCAATTATAGATGCCATAACACAATGTAACCATCCAAATTATATTTCACCAACTGTAACCATCAATAGTAGTACTTCATTTGGTAGTTATGAATATGGAACAAATTTAGGTTCTATAACACTAAGTAATACATTTGTGCCTAATAATGGGGGTAGTGATACTGCTAATGTTTATTATCAAAACAGTAGTGCTTTAGGAGGTAATACCACCACTATATCATCATTGACATCAACTCAATATTTTTATGTAAATTCAGCATATCAACAAGGGGCTTGTATAGCTAACAATTGTGGCACAATAGATTGTTACGGAAGAATAAATGCAGGGAATGTAAATAGTGGGACGAGTTCTTATTCTGTAGGTTATAGGCGTTATTATGGGTGGATAAGCGATACTACGGGGATAACTACAGGAGGACAAGATGCGGCAATAAGGGCTGTTATAGATAGTACGCAATTTAGTGTATCTGCTTCTTTTGGAAGCTCGTTATCACCTATTAATACGGGGAATCCTCCTAGTGGGTCTGCTTATTATATTTTTGGGTATGTAAGTACAAGCCCAACAATGAGTGATATTGTAATAAATGGTACTCCATTAGGCATTAATGCCTTCAATGTAAATACTAGGTCAACATTTACTAATTCACAAGGAGTTACATTGCCTATAAGAGTGTATTACAATAAAAACAAACAATACGGTTCTTTTTCAGTTTATACAACATCTAATTAAATGAAGAAACTAATATTTATATTATCATTATTTTTATCATTATTTGCTAAAGGACAAGTAGTGTATAATGGATTAGGTGGATATGTTCCTAATGGTAACTACGCAGGTTATTATGCCCCTTATATGCAAGGTGCAACAAAAATAGCTTACGACACAACAGCAAGAAACGCCATCCCGTCTTATTATAGGGATACGTTAACTTTCATGTGTTATACAGTAGTAGATAGCTCTTTTTGGATATTGAGAGGAGGTATAGCTAATTCCAATTACAGCAAAATATCTACTTTCAGCAAAAGTTTTATTCCTTATAATGCAATATTACAAAATGGGAATAAATTTGGCGCAACAGAAATAATAGGAACTAACGACTATTATAACGTTCAAATTAATAGAGGTGGGACACAGGCATTACTGATTGATACATTTGGATTGACCAATACAGCAGGTAACTTTAGGATAAATACGGGGTCGGGCAATGCTACCTTTTACGATTTCGGTGCTAGTCACACAATGCAGTTACCTAGTGATACCCCTTCAATTGCACCACCAATATTATACACAAACTTATTAGCTTATAAAAATGGGACTTTATATGTGAAAGACACGGCTACATCTCACTCATGGAATTATGGCAGGTTAGCTTATTACAGAGATTTAACGGGTTACGGGAACACCTACTCCCAAGGCGTAACACCATCAAGTTCAAAAGTGTCAATCCCATTCTATAATGGCACGCATTCAATAAGTTATACTAATAACGCTGTAATGGATAGTGTCACGGGGGCTATATATGTCAATAATAAGAGGTTGGCGGATACAACAGATTTGGCTACAAGGTTAAAATATACTGATACAAGTGGGATGTTATTGGCTTATGGTACGGCTATTAATGGAAAACAAGCTACTTTGGTTTCAGGTACAAATATAAAAACCGTTAATGGAACAAGTGTTTTGGGTAGTGGCGATATTGCCGTTAGTGGAGGGCTTACAGGTGCAGGAACGGTATCGAGTACAGTAGTGCCATTGACAGTATGGAGTGCAACTAACAGCAAGGTAAGTAGTACAGGAACATACGCAAGTTGGGATACTGTAAACCATAGACTAGGAATAAATAATACATCCCCTTCCTATAATTTAGATGTCACAGGAGATACTAGAATATTATCTACTAGCGGAAGTAATCAAGTTTTATTTCATGCGGGAGTAAGTGCAGCACCGTATATCAATTTATCCTATTCGGGGGTAGTTAATTTATTTTTAGCGGGAATCGGTAACGGTACAAATGCAGGATTAGGGTTATATAACAGTAGTAATCTTACTCAATATTGCTCATTAAGTGCAGCGGATATATTAGGGAACAGTGGAATATTACAAATACAAGGCAATAGTTCAGATGCGTATGGTTCGTTTGGGTCGAGTAACGGGAAATCATCATATGTACGATTTACAGAATCGGGGGTGGGGTATAGAGGTTTAATAGGTTTTGCTGGCGGGTCGGGTAATCTTCAATTTAGGTTAGGGGCTAGCAATATGACTAGCGGCACTCAAACAATGACACTAGCATCTTCAACAGGTGCATTGTTATTAGGAACGGCTACTGATGACGCAGTTAATCTATTGCAAATTAATGGAAGTGCAAAAGCAACTTCATTTAATTCAAACGCAACACAAACAACGGTAAGCGCATCAACAAGTGGAACGGTAATATTTAGTGAGCCTTTTGCAGGGAGTAGCTATAAAAAAGTTGTTATCTATTGTAATGGTGCAACAGGGACTGCTAGTTATACTTTCCCTACTGCATTAACTTATACGCCTACAGTAGTTTCGACAAGCGGACTTGCAACAAGTTTAGTTACTTCAATAAGTACAACGGCGGTGACTGTTACGGGCGCAGCTTCAACAGGATTTTTAATTTTAGAAGGATATTAATTATGAAAAAGTTATTTATTAGTTTGCTACTTATCGCAAGTTTAGGGGTTAAAGCCCAATATGTGCCAACAATAGACACATCATTTCACCCTGTTATTGATACTACCTTGCAAGGCATTACAGCGTGTCATATTTCGCCTATAAAGTCAGCGTTTAGCAATGATTCAGCTACTTTAATTTCAGTAGTTAGTGTAAGCGACAATTTAGAGAGTTTGGCGAATTTGAATTTTAGTTTTTTAAATGCGAATCAATCTGTAATAAAATCATTCACGTTTACTATTCAAGGTCAAAACTATGTGGATTGGAATAGTAACGTGTATTTATTCAAATTGTTTGCAACGTATCTAAATAATCAATACGGAGTAAAATTAACATTCAAATAAACAATAGTAAATTATGACATGGCAGGAAATGGCAGCAATTAGTACGGTAGGAGTTGCAGGGGTAACTATTATAGGCTTTATTTTGGCGAATCACTCGAACATTCAAGTAAGACTTAAAGCTCTTGAAATTGAAGTTACGGGGTTAAAAGAAGCGCAAGAAAAGACTGATAGTAAGTTTGATAGGATAATGGATAAGCTCGAAAGTATATCAATAGCACTTAGTAATAAAGTGGACAAACATAACGGATAAAAACAAGGGCGAAAGTAGAAACCTTCGCCCGTAATTATTAAGATTATGATGTGGCAAATATATATCATAATAGTTAAAGTGGCTTACATTATATTTGCGATGTGGTTAGGGTTTCAAATTATAAATAATAAATTTATGCAAAGCAAAATTTTCACAGTAGGAGTTACCGATTTTTTACATGGCTTATTTATTGCCATTGTAGGTGCAGTCTTAACAGTTGTAAGCACTTCATTGAGTGCAGGGTCATTGACTTTTGATTACAAGGCGATTGGCACAACGGCAGCAATTGCAGGATTAAGCTATGTTAGTAAGAAGTTCCTAAGTAACAATCAAGGGGCTATTTTAACGCCTGATTCAAAGTAATTAAGGACACTCAAAATACAGTCCTGATTCAAGATTGTAGTTCTTAATCCCTCTACTCTTTGGAATTTGAGTAGGGGGTAATTTTTTTAAAAATGAAAGTATTTATTAGCGGTAAAATTAGCGGACTATCTCAAAAAGAATACGAAAGTAATTTTTATGAAGCTGAATACTTTTTAAAAATTAGAGGTTATGAAGTAGTTAATCCCCTTGAAATATGCAAAGACATTCATATAGATGACTATGCAAAGCAATTAGGGCGTTGTATTGAGAAGCTAATTATTTGTGATGCTATTTATATGTTATCAGATTGGAAAGACAGTAAAGGGGCTATGATTGAGAATTATACGGCGGTAACGTTGGGCAAAGAAATAATGTTTGAAAGTGATGGATATAAAATGCAATAAAAAATACATATACACCACTCCCGAAAGTGTTATAAATATAATGCAAAAGTTTGGCTCAAAAGGTTTCAATAATACGCCTAATGGGCTATTCTATACAAATGATGAGCAAATGTTAGTTTTCAAAAAAGGTGAGGAGGTAACCTATGAAAAATTAGGTAGGTCAGCAAGTTTTGAAACATTGAAAAATTTACAGGGATTGAGTGAGATGCCTAAATTACCAAACGTAATTCCGCATAAACTACCTTTTAAAATATAGATATGAATAAAAATAAAGATTACAAATATTGGCTATTAGCACTTTTACTATTTGCTCTAATCGGCTGCATGACAGACCGCACCGCAATAATGAAAGTACTAACAAACCCTACTTCATTCGATAGCGTTGGGCGTGTTTATGAACACTTACACCCTTGTAGTAATGACACTATCATAAAGGGGAGTGATACGGCTTATTTACACGATACTACGGTTCAATCATTTTCGTTTGTTGATACAATCCATCATACTAAGCACGATACAACTATTATACGACTTAGCACACTTGCCACAATTCACGACACAATCGAGATAAGAGACAATCAGATATTAGACGATAACGTTAATCTAAGGTCAGCAAATAGCACGTTACAGGCTTTAAATTCAAGCAATAGTTTAGTGTTGAAGGAATGCACAACGGCAAAAGATAAATGGCAATTTTGGGCTATATTATTAGGCGTGGTTGCGTTATTGTTATTAGTTGCGTTAATATTTAAAATTATAGTGCCATGAGAATAGTATTGCCAATTTTGTACAATGATTCAGGAGATATTTTACTTGAAAGTTTAGGTATTACAGTTGATACAGAATTAGTAAATAAGCCTACTAAAAACTGCTATTTCTACAATATTGATTGTGTTCTGCCTTACGATAACGAAGGTAAAGAATATAGCGAAGTAGTTAGCGGTGGTAAGCATTTGATTTGTGCTTTATCACCTATTGAAGTAGATAAATTAATAAGTAAATAATATGGAAGAAATAGTATAGTATATCAAATTTTCAAACAAGTAATAAAATATACTGTAATTGAAACTATTATAGGTATTGGATTAATTTATTTAATTTATGAATTATGTCAAAAACTAAATTAACAACAAAAGAACTTATTGCAATAGCTTACTTTAATAGGATTATTAAAAACTATAAAAGAATACTTTTATTAAAAAAAATGTAATAAATTTGTATGGTACAATAAATCAATAGTATTTAGTTGCCATACAGTATTACGAGTATTGTATGGCTTTTTTATTTATATATTATGAGTTCTGTAAAAATATGTCATTGCGAACAATGTAAAGGCGTAAAAAGCAAACGGCACAAAGCAAGGCGTAAAATCAAAAGAATGTTATCAAAGAAAAGAAGGACATTAAAGGAAGGTGAAGTATTTAATTTTTATTATGCGTAAATTATGACAAGGAACAGTTACCCCGAAAAGCCTGTAGTTGCGTTTGTTTCAGCAGCTATTGACAAGCAAAAAATAATAGACATACTAAAATTATCTGATTGTAGCGCAGAGATTAAACGGTCAGCATTCATAATAATGCGTAACGAAACAGGAAACTTCCACAGCGTAATCAATGGCGTAAATACAAGCGGAGTACAGGCAGATAGTGGTAGATGGTCACAATTTTGGGATTCTCATATCGTTGCTACTTGCTTGAAAAATGAGGGGATGACAGGAAAAGAAAGGCGTTTTGTAGTGTTTGATAAGTTGGAAACGGGTATAAACTTTCTTATTAATAGGATTCAAGCGAAAGGATTGTTTATAGGGGAAAAAGTAGATACCGATTACTTTAAAGGAGATGTTACAACGGTTGAACAATTGGCGGTTGCCTATGCTAAGGAATGGGTTTATGGCAGCGAAACTATTAAGCCTGATTCACAGTTCATTAAGGATTTTATAAGTATGTATAATCAATCAAAAATGTTATTCTCATGAGTGAAATATGGTTACCAATTAAAGGTTATGAATGTTTATATGAAATATCTAATTTTGGTAGAATAAAAATATTACCAAAAAAAGTTAATTGTTTAATTGGGAAAAGTAGAATTAATAAAGAAAGAATATCTTTAGGTAGTTTAGATAAAGAAGGATATAGGCAATTTTCTTTAATTAGCAAAGGCATTGAAAAAAAGGTAAAAGTTCATAGATTAGTAGCTTCCCATTTTATTAATAGTGGTAATGATAATTTAGAAGTAAACCATATAGATTTTAATAGGTCTAATAATAATTATTATAACTTAGAATGGTCTACTAGAAAAGAAAACCAAACACATACAGTTACAAATAATAGAAATGTTAAAGGCGTTAAAGTTTGGAGTTCAAGAATAACAATAGATTGTAATACAGGAATATTTTATGACACATTAAAGCAGGCTTGTATTGCTAAATGTATATCGTATGTTAATGCTAAAAAAAGTATTTGTAAAGGTATTTATAAAGGGCTTCAATATGCTTAAAATTATTTTTATGTATGTACAATCAAGCGAAATTATTGTTCTCATAAAGTTAAAACCATTTTCCTAATGTCGGGAACATGGTACATAATAAGCAGTTTCAAACCTTCTTAAATATATAAAAATGAAAAAATACTTACTTATCATATTGTTGATGTCAACAATATGGTCACAGGCACAAAAGATTGATACTATTATCAAGATGCCTAATTACACATCGTATTATAGTTATCAATTACACAACCCTATATTTGTCATTTATAGCCTATTTAAAGGCGGTGGAAGTTGCAGCAGGGATAAGGATAGGTTTATTACGGCAAACCTACCTAATAGTGCTACATCTAAGGATTATGAAGGTAATGGTTATGATGAAGGTCATCAAGCACCTGCACAAGACTTTGCCTATGACTGTAAACTCCAGGAACAAACATTCAGATTTTTTAATTGTGTACCACAAACACCTCGATTAAACAGAGGTATATGGAAGCAATGGGAAACAACAATTCGCAAAGAATCACAACACGACACAATACAAGTAATATGCGGTAATGTTTACGGAACTAAAACAATAGGCAACAAAGTAGCAGTACCTTCTTATTGTTGGAAGATAACCAAAGTTAAAGGTAAAGTTACCCATTGCCTACTATTCCCTAATGATAACAGCGATAGTTATAGTTGTGTAAGTGCTGATAGTTTGAGGGGGTTGTATAAGGGGATTGCGGTGTTTTAAAATACTTCGCAACTTTCGGAACAGCCATAATTCACATCAAACATAGACAATTGCTTTAATTCTGCTTGAGATAATTTCATCATCATTCTAATGTCTTCTACTCCTTTATTTTGCCTGTAAAAGTTAAATGGAGGGTTTAAATCAACATTTCTAGGATTGTAATCTCCGTATTTATCAATCATGTTTTGCCACCAATTAAACGTTTTTGGTTTACGTTCCATAATTCGTACTAATTGTGGAAAACCTTTTTTCCAACAAGCATCGCAATTGCCATCGTCAGGATGTATATTCAAATCAAAACTTTGCTTATCCCACCACTCCTTAACTTGTCTTTTAGTTGTTGGATTGATGTGTGCCAAAGGATAGATAACATTATTCTCTTTATAATTGTCATTTATTCTCAATGGTTCATCAAATCTTATACCTATTGCGGTGGTATAATCTTTCCAACTAATACTATTACAATAACTTTCAATTGCTTTACGTTTTAGTTGGTAACTACAAAAAGGGGCTTCTGTTGATGGTATACCAAGAATTGAAATCATCTCTTCAAAAGGTTCTCCATTTCGGCTACAGTCCTCATAAGTAACAACTCTATGGTTAACTTTCCAACCTTTAAATGAATAAGGTATACCATCATCGTCAATACATTTTGCTTCAATCCAAATGATAGGAATGTTAAATTCGTGCGAAAATTCATCAATAAAAAACAATGTACCTTCAACCTCTTTTCCCGTATTCGCAAATACAACCACCACGTCATATAAGCCGATGTCCGACCACTTATTCAACAACCACCACGTCATATAAGCCGATGTCCGACCACCACTAAAAGATATTAATAACTTTTTTTTATTCATAATATTGTATTTGTAATTTTAATCTTTCAACTTAGAAGCACGATACACGATAAAGCTCCCTATCAATAATATAATAAGATTGTAGTGTTTTAAATACAATCATACTCAATTTCTTTCTGTATAAGATTGTGCTTTTCAGACTTACTTGCACGCCTTAAATTTTCAATGCCTGATTTTACGCAATATTGTTTTGAGCTTCTAAATGTTTCGTACCCGTTCCAATAATGCAATAAATCATAAAAGTTATGATTCATAAAATCGGAATCTTTGTATCTTCCTATAATTTGCGTGTTACTACCATAATCTATGTAGTAAATTCTACCTTGCACTAATTCTTCTGTTTCTAATATTTTACTCATATTTAATAAATTTTACCGCTTAAATGAAAACAATAATCTTTGCCTGTTGCCCAATGTTTGCCTCTAACAACACGCAATAATCTAGCTTTTAACCACAAATGTTTTATTTGAGTAGCGCAGTTATTTAGCTGCATTGCACGTTTAAAATGCTTGTCTTTATACCCTTTAATTTCTCGATTTAATGAACGTGGGTCGATGTAATTACTCATAATTCAACGTTTAATTCTTCGTTTGTTAAAGCATAATATAGGTTTTGAAGTTGATGTAAGTACTGCACTTTTTTGCGTGTAAAAATGCAAGTATCTTCCATATCAATTTCGTAAATAGACAATCTATTACTAAATAAATTAAAAGATATTGCAAACATTTCAATAGCTTCTTTATTGTCAGTATAATAAAACATATTAAACCATTTATCAACACCTTCAACAAACCCACATTTCAACAGTATTTCTTCTGTTAGTGTGATGGGGTAAATATTTTCAATAAAGCAACCATTAACCCACTTCCTGTAAAATCCTAAAGTTTCACTAATTGTTTTTATTTTATACGGGATTCCTTTATGATCATTTACATAATTACCCCTCCTAAAATCTTCGCTTTTTATCATATTTCACTTTTTACTGATTTCTCTAATTTTTGAAATTGCTTTTGCAGTCAATTCTGTTTGTCTTTCACAGGCTTCTTTTAAAGCGCAAACATACTTCCAATTTTCTTTGCCTTCTTTCGTTTTATCCTTACGCATTCTATCCTCAATAGTGTACACGTCAATAGATTTTACTTCGATACTCATATTTCACTTTTTAATTGTTCAAGAATATTAACAGCATTCTTTACACTAATAATTTGACCTTTCTTATTTGCTTTAATCAACTCAATAGCTTTACCAAGAACTTCAATAGTCTGCTGCTTTTCAATCCATAAACAATCCCTTTTTAACAAGTTATAAAAACTAAAAGTTTCTATACTCATGTTGTGTTCTAAGTTTTCGCAAAATATTTGTAACGCTGTTTTATTTGTCATAATTCGCTTTTAAAGTTTCCCACAAATAATTTGTTCCATCGAAATCAACCTCTATTGAAGTGGGGTAGATTGAGGGGGTTAATGATGTTATAATGTCATCAACATTAAAAATCATATCGCCTACGGAATGATACCCTCTGAGACTACATTGATAAGCAAAATCTTCCAATTGTTCCCTTGTCAAATGAAATTCACCTACTACACTTTTGCGACCTTCGATAAAGCCGTCTCTTTGTGCAGCAAATAAATAGCGGTCATTACCATACCTTTCAATCGCCAATTCCTCATCAGTCTTTGGTTTGCGGATTAGGGTAGATGGTAAGTGATATATTTCTTCATAGTATTTACTACCGATATTACAATCACTAATATTTGTACTACCAATTGCTGACATATACCCATCACCTTCTTTTATAAACTCTAATAGCCTTAATACGCCATTATCTATTTCAATCGTGCCATCTTCTTGACTAAATACTTTTTTCATAATTTTATAAATAAGGGTTAACTAATTCTGTACGAGGGTCGATTGATTCTATCTCATCAGGGAATATGTTTATTCGCATTTTGAGTAGGAGTTGGAATAGGGAGAGTTGATTTGAAATTGCAATACAATCCCCATTTATTGCCAAAATAAATGACATATCTTTTGAATCAAAACCGAATCTAAAATCTCTAAAAGATAATTCTATACAATCGTCAATAAAGAAGAAATTAAATAATTCATTATTTGCTTCAATATATTTAATACAATCTACTCCAAGTGATAACTTGTATAATTCCACCAAAGGCACAACCATTCTCCCATCGTAAGGGATTGATTCTGTTAGGCAGGATAAGGGGTAAAGGTAGGGAGTACATAAATCACTACAACAATAAGCAACATTACCCAAATATAAATCAAACGTTCTTTTTTTATCTTTCACCTTCACCCCTTCATTAAGGTAGTGTACTAATTTACTGTTCATTTTGTATAAATTTTATTGCGTTATAAATAGCCGTGAAGGCTTGTTCTTTTGTGCCAAATGCTAATAACGTTACTATTGGGTCGTACAAAATTGTATTTTTAAAGTTTTCATCTAATTTCACCTTCTCCCATACTTCGTGAATCCAATCCCATGTATTAAAATCAGGGTCTATGAGATAATAACCATTTTGAATTGCTTTGTTGAACCATTCATTTTTTATATAATATTGGTCACTATCAGGGTAACTATCTATTTCAATAGGTATTTTAGCAAATACCTTAACTCTGTCATATATCCCACCACAATCAGAGTTATCTACATCTGCTATTGCTGAATATTTATACCCCATATACTTAGCCACAACCTCACTCATTGAGGTTATTTGTTCTTGTGTTAATTTAGTTTCTTGCATATTGCTTTATTTTAATTTTTGATACCATATAATCATTCCTATCAATAGGCTTCAATCCATCCCATTTGCTGCCTTTATTTAAGTAATC
>Ga0214166_1000040_pt1 | contig 66238 bp, 104 predicted proteins | sample TroBogepilimnion_27_FD_153005 | JGI IMG/M metagenome (GOLD analysis project Ga0214166, IMG submission 153005) | Freshwater microbial communities from Trout Bog Lake, WI - Practice 18AUG2009 epilimnion v3 | ecosystem: Environmental > Aquatic > Freshwater > Lake > Epilimnion/Euphotic zone ...
GTAGTACTAGTAGTATGGGTATATTCACTCTTTTTGTTTTTTATTTTATTAAAAAAAAAAAAAAAAAAAAAAAAAAAACTAGAATAAGGGGTACTACTAGTACTACTGGTACACGACTTTGGGATTCGCTTTAATTATCATGGAGTTACAGCAACAATGTTTCACGGAATGTTTCACGGTTTTTTAACTACTGGTACAAATTTCGTACAAATTTTTCATAAATCATGGTAAACTGTCAAAAAACGAGAAAGGAACCTATGAAAAAACCCGATGCAATACCAGTTAATTTTTCTGCGATACCCATGGAATTGAAACAAATCCCACGATGGGTACTTTGGAATCACACCGAAGTGGGTACGGAGAACAACAAACGATGGAGCAAATTGCCAGTCCAGCCTGGTGGGCAATCTGCCTCGTCAACAAACCCAAACACATGGTCGGATTTTCTGACCGTCCAAGCTGCGTATGAGAAGAACCCCCATCACTTCAGCGGAGTGGGTTTTGTGTTTTGTGAAGAAGACAATTTGGTTGGTATTGATTTAGATGATTGCTACGATGCGCAAACCAATCATTTTACTAATGTTGCACTGCAACAAATTGCCTCTTCCATTGATGGGTATATGGAGGTCTCACCCTCAGGAACTGGAGTAAAGATTTTCACTCGAGGCAAAATAAAAACAGCACATGTAGATCACTCAATTGGTTTTGAGGCTTATGGAACAGGCAGATACTTTACGATTACGGGGCATCATATCAACGGAGCAATTCCCCATCAAGAGCAAGATCTATCTGCCGTGATACCAAATCGTACCGTTCACATTACGGGCGATGACTTTGCGGATTATAAGCCACCCATCCAGGACTACGATTTGGCACGAGTTGAAACGGAAATTCTCTCCCAATTAGATCCCAACTGTGGGTATCAAGATTGGTTGAATGTGGGTTGTGCCTTGCACCACCAGTTTAAAGGGGATTTAGAAGCATGTGAGTTGTGGGATCGGTGGTCATACGCAGACGGATTAGCACCGTCCTACCAAGCCACGGGAATGAATTCGTGTTATGAGAAGTGGAAAACCTTCCGTCGTAATACGATGGGCACTTTCACCCTTCGCTCTCTCATTTATAAGGTTAACCACCAAACTCGGTTACGTGCATTGGAGCGAGGGGAGATTGTTTTGGATCAGGGTACGATGAACCACGCACGAACTTTTTTAGAGAACCTTTTCACGAGCGAGGAAGGGTACACTCTTGTGCATTATGCCGAAGATTTTTACTCGCATGTAGGGACACACTATGAAATCATTGAGGAGGCAACGGTTCGTGCCAAGTTGTATACTTTCTTGGAAAAATGCAAGAAATTTGGTAAAAAAGGCGAATTGACTCCGTTCAACCCATCACCAGCGAGTGTATCCGCTGCACTGGACGCAGTGAAGTCGATTACGCACTTACCTAACCACCCCAACACTAAACCACCTATTTGGTTAGAGGCATATGCCAACAATCAACCCGAAGCGAGAGACTTAATCTCTTTAAAGAATGGTATCTTTCACCTAAAAGACTATGTGGTGTTGCCTCACTCTCTTGGGTTTTTCACACCGAACTCCTTACCTTTTGCCTATGATCCTCAGGCACAATGTCCAGAGTGGTTGAAATTCTTAAATTCTATTTGGGGTGATGATCCTGAATCCATTGTGTGTTTGCAAGAGATTTTTGGGTACATCATGAGTGGTGATACAAAACAACAAAAGTTTTTTAACATTATTGGCCCACGTCGTTCGGGCAAAGGAACGATTAACAAGGTGCTCGTGGAGTTGTTAGGGCAACACAATACGGTCGCACCACAACTGGAGGAATTGTGTGATACTTTTGGTCTTCAACCTTGGCTTGGTAAGCTACTCGCTTCTTTTACTGATGCTCGCGCACCGGAAAGGAATCGTTCTGCTGTGGTTAGTCAGCTTCTTCGTATTGTGGGCGGTGATACCATTACGGTAAACCGCAAGAATAAAGAGGCATGGAATGGATACCTCCCAACACGAATAATTATGTACTCGAACGAGGTATTGCAGTTGACTGAAAACTCCAATGCTCTTACTGGTCGTATGATTGTCCTTAAAATGACAAAATCTTTTTATGATGGGGAGGATACGGAACTGTTCTCTCGACTGTCCAAAGAGTTGTCAGGTATTTTTAATTGGGCGATGGAAGGACTGAAACGCAGATTAGAGCGTGGTGGACATTTCTTACAACCAAAGTCAGGCAGAAACTTATTGGACTTGATGTCGGAACTGGGTAACCCCATCGGATCTTTTTGTGAGGATGCTTTGGTGTTTGATCCATTAGGCACCGTGGCAAAGGACGATGTGTTTGCTTGTTATAAGCGTTGGGCATTGGCAAAATCCCTACCTCCTGGCACTGAGTTGGCATTTAAACGACGGTTTTTGGCGGCAACCCAAGAACATCAAATAGATGTTGACATCGACCGTAGTAATGGTGGTAGAATACACATATACCGTGGTGTGAAGCTGAACGCTAAAGCCATGAAGTATGTGGAGAGTATTGAATCATTTAACGAGGAGGTATTTTAAAATGGAATTTCAAGTACCAGTTTACCAAGCAGTACGTTTCATGGTGTATGATGAAGATCAAGAAGCCCTGCGGGGTTTTTACCACCACCAACAAGCCATCGATTTCATTGGCAGTGACAAAACACTCACGATCAAGAAATTGCCTAAGAAGTTTAACATCTTGGAAGTTGAGGAGGCACCCTTTTGAAAACGATACTGGTCGCTATGTTATTATTCTGTTTGGGAATCATTTCCCTCACCGAACTGAGCCGCAAAGAGGTACTGATTGACTGCCGTACTGTCACCACCTACCCCTATGCCATTGACACCCCCAAAGCCCTAATTGAAAAATGCCGAGGAGAAAGAAAATGAAGATTAGTAAAGTATTACATAAAGCCAAGCCGTTTATGTTGTACAATGAATTTGTGTGTCACGCCATTCTTGACCTTGAACGGGCACGCATTGTACCTGACAAAGATGCAGACAAAACGATAAAGTATATCGAAGCAAGAATTGCCCCTTATCACACAGTAGCAGAGTGGCTTAAAAATAGCGGTGTGCCTTGGCGTCAACTAACTAATAAAAACTTAGAAGAGTATCGCAAAAGATGGATTGACCACATGATTAACGAACTAGAGAAAGAGGGGAAGTAAATGATTATTTTTGAACAAAAATATAGTGGCGAATCAATGTGTGATATTTATCGTGATGTCGATGAAGCCATTGATGAAAGATATACACCTATTTTAAAAACCATTCCTAAAGATGAATTTAACTTTCATAAAGGAACATTTAAATTAACTATTACTTGGAGTGACGAAGATGATAGCAATTAGTTTTATTATGTTTATGATGGGCGTACTCTTCTCCAAATTTTCCGAGGAGGTTGACTCCGAGTGGGCCAATTTTTTTGCCGGTTTGATGGTGCTTATTAGTGCTATCCTTTTCACCATCGGAACGGCTATTTGGCTGTGGGGAGTGGCACCATGAGTATTTTTGATTCGTATGATAAAGCACGAGCATCAGAGTGGAACTATTGGGATAGAAAAAAAAGGGTGGAGAATTATGAAATTAAGACGAATGGGGTATTACAAATGACAGCAGAAGAATTAGCAAGTTATATTTTAATAAGTAAACATCATGCTTCAATTTGTGGTATCGAAACTGCCGAAATGCTTCGCCAACAAGTCAAAGAAATTGAGCAATTAAATAGTGTATTAGATTCCACAATTGTTCAATATGCTTTATCTGTTAAAAGTGAAGTGGCTAGTAAAGAAATAATCAATAAACAGGCCGAAGAAATTGAGCAATTAAAAAACGATATAGTTAAACAACAAGAATTTGTTTGCCAACAAGCTAAAGAAATAGAAGCTCTTAAATACGAACTATCTAATGGCGCTTGGCGTGAATTAACCGATAAAGAAGATCGCATGGAATTTTGGAAAAATTTAACGCCAACAGACCCCTACGAAAAAGGATTTATTGACGGTATGCAAAAGCAAATGCAGTCTAGTGTTGACAAGTTTATTAATAACGCCACATTAAAATATAGCGAAAAATATGTAGAAAGTTTAGAAGTTGAAAATACTAAACAAGCCGAAGAAATTGAGCAATTAAAAACAAGAATTAAACAACTATTAGAAACCCAAGATTATTTATTTAAACAACACGATGCCGACAAGGCAGAAATTGAACAGTTAAAACCATATAAAGAAAAGATTGAAATGATGGAACGGGCCTACGATGACCATATTAAAAAATCAATGGGTGAGGTTAATGACCTTTTAAAGAAAGCGAGTGAAAAATGAACGAGCCAGTAGCCCATCGATTCAAATGGGAAGAACAAGAAGAATGGCAGTATGGCGATGGGTATGACGCAACAGGAGCACCCAACGACCTTGATTATTTTGCCTATGAACCTCTTTATGTCCACCCAATGCGTGAATTAACGGATGAAGAAGTAATTATTCCAAGATTTTTAGCAGAAAATTATTTAAAAATTACGGAAACACCACGATTTAAAAGAATTTTAGAAGATTCTTTAAAGAAAGCGAGTGGGAAATGATAATGATATTAGTTGGAGTAATCATGTTTGGCCTAGCCATTTTATTGGCAAAAATTAATGATAAATTTATGGCGTTCTTTGTATTATGTGCAATTGCCTTAATCACCCTTGGCGTTGCCCAGGCGATATGGAAATTATTAGCCTATTTGGTGGTAATAAATGAATAAATTCGCCCACCTATTAACCATTTTGTTTTATTTATGGACTTGGCTGTTTATTGTGGTATACTGTGTTTTTGCAATTAAACAACTGTAAAGAAAGTGAGTGAAGAATGAAACATAAACACGCAGAATTAATCAAAGCATGGGCTGATGGTGCAGAAATTGAATACTATAGTCTTAGTTTAGAGAACTGGAAAATTACAAAATGCCCTAGTTGGGATATTCATACTGACTATCGCATTAAACCTGAACCAAAACCAGATATTGAATTATTTGCAAGGGTGTATGATTATGACGATGGGATAGCATATTTAACTCATGCCATAACAACTAAAGGATATGGGTTTAATCTTAAGCTAATATTTGATGGCGAAACAGGCGAACTTAAATCAGCAGAGGTGATTAAATGAGCTGCATTGAATACACAGCATCTATTTTCCATCAAGTTATCTATTTAACTGGAATATTTTTTTGGTTTTTAGGTATTTTCTTAATTATTTTTAGCCTATGGGAGAAACTAAAAGAATGCTAGCCGAATTTGTTATCATCGTCGCCATTGTGGTGGCTTGTTTTACAGCCATATCATGGCTGGTTAAAGAAATTATCGAGGGGTTAGACAATGATTAAAGGATATAGAGAATTAACAGAAGTTGAACTTGACCTTATCAACAAGATTAAAGTTTTAGCAAATATTGCGGGTGATTCAATTGAGGCATTACAAGAATTAGATATTGTTGACCAACGATGGTTGGCTATTGCAAAAACAGATTTACAAAAAGGTTACATGGCTTTAGTTCGGGCAATTGCTAAACCTGAATCATTTTAAAGAAAGTGAGTGAAAAATGACTAAACGCAGATTACTAGCCAACCGTATCATCACACCCGATGGTACCATGTTGCAATCCTACCACCACCATGACTGTGTGACCTATACCGACGCCAACGGCATTGAGTACATGGTGGACGGTGGACTAGACTACCAACGGTGCATCATTAACGATGAGTTTCCCTATACCGATGCCAGTGTGTACACCGACGACCCACACCACCGCATCCGTGAGGCGTTTTGTTGGGGTTCGTATGGCAAAAAAGGCGACCAACCACTCAAGTGGATGCCACTCAACACCATGACCGACGAGCACATACAGGCCATATTGGACACCCAGCACCACATCCTCGAGCACATCCGTGAAGTCTTTGAGAACGAACAGACGTACAGAGCCTTCCTTAACATCCGCATAAAGGACGCAGAATGAACTTCTTATCTGATATCTGGGAGTGCATCAAAACAATGATTGGTGTACTCCTTGCCACCGCCTTTGTATTTGCAGTAGTGGCTCTTTTGTTTATTTTTGTGACTTGGATTTGTGGTGGGTTTGACCAAGATGCAAGAAATAAACGCCACCAACAGGAGGCTTACGACGCCACACCACACCTCTATTCCGAGGTAGATGGCTGTCAGGTATATCGGTGGAGAGATAACGGCCACTGGCACTACTTTACGAAGTGTGGTACAAAGGTAACAACAGAGAGCCACCATGGCGAACGGGTGGGTAAGTCAACCCGTGACGTTGCCGAAATTATCGAAACAACTAAATGAAAGCGAGTGAGAAATGAACAAAACTGATTTTGAAAGATATTGTGAAAATCTTAACCAACTTTGGAACACGCACATTAGTCGAATTTATGCTGAACAATTTTTTAATGCAGGAAAAGCAACAAAATGTGAACTAACCGATGAGGAAATGAAATTGCCAAGACACAACGGAAGTTTATACATCACCCATAATGAACACATTAATTACTATGTAACCGTAGATGAAATGATTGAATCGTGTCACCCTGCTGTGGATGACAAAGACTATTTTGTCAGCGAAGAAGATATGCAAAAGTGCATCGATACCAATGAACTATGGGAACTGCAATGGTATCCTGACAGTCCTATTGGGTTCTATAAGGTCTGTGGGTCGAGTTTGGAGATAGTGTTGGCACGAGCATTAGAAATCGATGCAAAATTGAATGAAGATGGTGTTAAATGAAGATATACGCATTAGTAAATAAAGGAAGAGACATAGTTGGTCATGGTGAAACGTGTCCTTATGTTCAATTAGCAGTTAAAGAAACATACACTACGAAGGTTCACCCTGTTTTTAGAACACGACACAACGCTGAAGAATACTTAGCAAAATGGGCAAAAGAACATTACTTTGCACCTGAAATATTTGAATTGGATTTAATTTAGAAAGCGATGGAAAATGAAACCAACATACAACGAAGGTGACCGAGTTTATGTATTGCCATTAAAAATGGAAGCCACAGTAATCAAGCAAATTAAACACTACGATGGCGTAGAGGAGTTTTATGGGGATGTTGAATTGCTTTATGACGATGGAGTAAAAGGTGTTTCTAATGGCTGGCAAGTTAAATTGTTAAAGAAAGCGAGTGAGAAATGAAAACAATTACAGAACACAATAGCCAAGTACATGAAAAAATAAAAATGGAGCGTAAAGCAAATGTGCTATGTGATGATTGCAAAGTAGAAATGTTTTACATAGACGTTAATATGGTTTTGGCTTCTTGCCCACCTAAAAAAACCGTTCAATGTCCACAGTGCCATAAACTTGACTACAAAATTATATAAAGAAAGCGAGTGAGAGATGATTGAAATTAAAAAGGTGCGTGGTGAAAACAAAATACAACCAATTTTTATGCGCCAACATGAGTACGAGGCAATTATCAGTTTGGGTTATGACCCTAAGGAGTTCCTCAAAAAACTAATCCGACACACTGCCAAAAAGCGCCGTTGGGCTTGGTACTTCGAACAGAAAGGCAATCAACAATGAGTACCTATAAGCCAGACCTTTGGGAGGTCGTTCGTATCAGCAAAGACGGTGAGCACATTGACAAGGTGTACGCCTCGTGGCGTGGCGGTTATATCACACCCGACGAGTGGCGACTCAGCTCAGGCATCACCCAAGTTGTTGAGAATGATTCTCATTATCAAATACACAACCACTCAGGGAGTATTTACCTCTGCCCCAAACAGGCTCGGGGCACCACCTTGTTCACCCAAGCCATATTGGAGCAACTCAAGGAGGGCATGGAGGAGAACGGTGGCTGGATGGAGTTGATTGGTATTGAATTACTAGTAAAGGATGATCATGGTAAAAGTTAAAGTAGAAGTGCCCGCAATTAAAGAAAAAGGCACAAAGAAAGTTGTAGCAGCTCCCTCCCAGGCATATAGCCACGATGAACTGGAGAAAAAAGAGCATCGTAAAAAGAACGAAGATAAGCGGGGGTTTCTTTTATCGGACGGTACTTTTGCCAATCGTAAGGAGGCGGCAAAAATTGCTGAAAAGAACAAGCAAGTCCCCAAAAGTGTTGGTAAAAAACTCCACTCCCATGATTTGCGTGAGGCAAACCATACAAAGAAAACGAGGGCAAAATGACAACATCATCTTACTACAAAATCAATGCGGGTCATTTTGGATTGGAAATTGCCATTTGTTTTTCAGATGAGAGTTACCAACAAGTCGTCAAGGATTCGGGTATTACAGGGCGGCACCACGCTCTTGAAACTGGTATGGCAGAATCCCATTATATCGCCCAGGAAGGATCTTTAAATGCCTTAATGTGCATCGTATTTAACTATGAAGAGATGCGTAAATTGGACGATTTGGAACGATTGGGGGTTATTTACCATGAAGTATCCCACACCACCACCCATGTGTTTCAGTACATTGGGGAAGATGAAACAAAAATCGGGGACGAATCAAGATCCTACTTAGGGGAACATCTTTTCAAACAAGTTGTTGCCGTTTATTTAAAAGAGGAAGAAAATCGCAAAAATGCTAGAAAAAGAAATCGAGAACTATCTAATAAAAAGAGTCAAGCAATCGTCGGGGCTCTGCTACAAATGGTTGGGCACGATAACGGGGGTACCGGACAGAATTGTAATACTGAACCAAAAAGTGATGTTTGTGGAGCTGAAGACACAAAAGGGAGTGCTGTCAGCCCGCCAAAAATTGATTTTCTCGGAGTTGGACAGCCAAGGATTTCCAGTAACAATTATCCGCAGCAAGTCTGACGTGGAGAACTTTATTGAAAATGCTAAAAAGAACACAACTACATAAATACCAAACTGATATAATAGATAAGGCCAAAACAACGCCAAACATAGGTTTGTTTTTAGAACCCGGCTTGGGTAAAACAACAACGGCCTTAACAATTATTGCAGAACAGTTCAAAGGCACAACACTAATAGTGGCTCCTAAACGAGTGGCCGAAAGTGTATGGGAGCAAGAAATTAAAAAATGGGAGCATTTATGTCATTTAAAAGTTGCCAAGGTGATGGGATCACCGAAACAAAGAATCGACTCATTGTCGAGTATATCCGACGTGTATATTGTCAATTTAGAGAACTTGGTCTGGTTATTAGAGCAGAATCAAAAGTTCGACTACCTAATTTTAGACGAAAGTTCGAGATTCAAAGACCCATCAACAAAGAGGTTCAAGGCACTCAAGAAACACCTAAAGAATTTCAAAAGGCGAATTATCCTGACTGGTACCCCGACCCCGCAGAGCTTGCAAGACTTGTGGTCGCAAGTAGGTATTCTCGACCTAGGGGAAAGATTGGAGACGAGTCTGACGAAGTTTCGGGACAAGTACATGGACGCCGGTCAAAGGAATAGGCACACGGGCGTGGTTTATAATTGGGTGCCAAAATCAACCAGTAGTTTACTTATACAAGAGAAAATAAACGACATTTGTTTTTCCTTGAAGGCGCAGGACTACCTGCAGTTACCAAAATTAACCAAGTTGTACCACAAAATTACCATTGACAAAGGAGTGCGAACCCAGTATGACGAACTTAAAAGAGACATGGTCCTTGATACCGATACGGGGAACATCACGGCTACAACAGCAGCGACACTGGCGGGCAAACTACTTCAGTTCACCTCGGGCACAGTTTATGGAGAAGACGGAGAAACACAAGAGATACACCGTGCTAAACTGGAATTCCTTGAAGAGATGTTGGAAGGCAGTTCTACCCCCACACTCATATTCTATCACTTCAAACACTCGTTATCGCGCCTGCGACTCTGTTTCCCCGAGGCTGTGGTGCTGGACGACGACAACATTGAGGCGTGGCGTAGCGGTAAGATTCGTGTGCTCCTTGCCCACCCACAGTCAGGCGGAATCGGGATCAATTTACAGTGCAACATTGGCGAAACAGCCCAAACGGTGTGGTTTGATTTACCATGGAGTGCAGAGAATTACATCCAAGCCAACGCAAGGATTTACCGCCAAGGGCAGGAGAAACCGGTTATCATACACCATCTAGCCATTGAGAATACGGTTGATGAGCGGGTCATTGATGTATTAGAGGGTAAAATTAATTTACAAGACGCCGTATTGGAATCACTAAAATTATGACATTAAAAATACAAGCCGTAGTGCCACGATTATCGGATGAAGATCCAGATCCGTTGGAGCAAGATGAAACTGACAATGTATCCTCCAGTAGTATTGAAAGTAGTGGGTGGTTGTTATGGGACAGTGAAGACATTGCTGACATAAAACGCCTTATTGAACATCGCATGCCAAAAAAACAACAGCAAATTTTTAATGCATTCTTACAAGGATTGTCGTATAATGACATTCATGTTAGTGAAAAGTATTGGCGTTACCATTTTTTGTTAGGCATTGAATTTTTAAAAAAGGAATTAAAAATATGATATTTGTTATGGAGTATGAAAAGGGACACCCTTGGCGGTTTCATACGGTTATTAGTACGAAAGATGAGATTAATCCTAGTGAGTTTAAGTACCCGATTAAAAACTTATTTTTCTGTGAAACCATTGACGAGGCTATAATGGTGATTGACGAACTAACGGAGTTAAATAAATGAATGACCCAGTAAACAGCCCAAGTCATTATCGGCAACACCCTTCGGGGGTGGAGTGTATTCAAATTACCGAACACATGGGGTTCAATTTAGGGAATGCCATTAAGTACATTTGGCGTGCAGATTTTAAAAACAACGCCATTGAGGACTTAAAGAAGGCAGAGTTTTATGTTAAGCGGGAAATTATTCGACGTAGCAAACTAGGGGAGTGCGGAAAATGATATTGAAGTTAAAAGATGCTTTTGCTGATGAAATTGTTCGGCATAATTTAATGGACAACTACATACGGTTAAAGGCTGAATTAAAAACCAAAAAGGACATTCACGAAGACGACATTGTTGCTTATAAAAAAGTCGTAAAGGCGATTGAAGTGCTTGGTACATGGTACTTCACTGACTTTGAAGGCGACGTTAAAGAGTATAAGAAACTAATGGAGGAAAACAAATGAATAAGTTTGTCGACTTGGAAGACGCCATTATGGCGGTTTGGACAACCAACGAGGATTTGAAGTTGTTCTTAGAGTTTTACTACGATGGCCCCCAAGAAATGACGATTGACGAGGCATACAATCATTTAGAAGGTCTTCGCTGCGTATTCAATCTGCGCATGGAAAAACTATTTGACACATATAAGCGAAAGTTTGAACTAGATGAGTATTGCGAAGATCCCGAAATCCTAGCAGTAAGGCAAGACTTATTTAATTTATACCACGAACCTAAAAAGGAAGAAGAAAATAATGGATGATCAACAATACGACCCAATTGAAAACGAGGTATTGAACTTTAGTTTCACTATTAAACAAATTAATTACATTTTAAGCATTTTGGCAGAGGTGCCGTTTGCCAAATCCGCAACGGCAATTACCTGGATTAATATGCAAGGCGAGCCTCAATTTCAACAGATACTAGAAAGGACAGCAGATGAATCTCAGACAACTCCTAAAGAAAGCGGGAATTAGTAACGATATCATTAAGGAAGTAGAACGAAAAGCCCAACAAACCACTGCCGAACAAGAAAGGGAGCACCAAGAAAAAGCAATGGCAATGACAAAAATGATGATAAATGAAGTACTTAGGGCAAATCAAACTGCCCAAAATGCTCCGCCCGTACCCAAAAAGCGAACAATTATTGTGCCTGATTAAGGGCGAAAACACCTCGTTTTTTGCATTAGTAAATATAGGAAGTAAGTCACGTTGGGAAACGCACTGAAACCTTCTGCGTCTCGTTGGTGTTAACGGTAGCATGACGGTCTCCAAAACCGTTGGTTGGGGTTCAAATCCCTAACGGGTCGCCACATTTAAACTGGAAAAACACAATGGCAAAACCAGGACTTTACGAAAATATTCACAAAAAACAAGAGCGCATCAAGGCAGGTTCTGGAGAAAAGATGCGTAAACTAGGCACCAAGGGTGCCCCAACTGCGAAAGCATTTAAAGAATCTGCTAAGACAGCAAAGGCTAAATAATGGCAACTAAACACGATAAACCAATTCCACACAAGACTACTGGTAAGGGCAAGACATACAACAAAACCGAACAAGGTGCTGGTATGACTGCCAAGGGTCGTGCAGAGTACAACGCCAAGAACAACAGCAATTTAAAGCCTCCAGCACCCCACCCAAAAACTGAATCTGATAAAGGTCGTAAAGCCTCATTTTGCGCGCGCATGGAAGGCGTAGTTAGAAAATCAAAAGGCCCCGCTGAAAGAGCAAAGGCATCACTTAAAAACTGGAATTGTTAATGGCAACCAAAAAACCACATCCGTTTACAAAAACATTTACCAAAGAAATGGCAGATACCATTTTGGAACTTGGTAAACAAGGCAAATCCCAAAAAGCCATGTATGCGGCTATCAATATCAGTAAAAACACAGCGGCAAAGTGGAAAGAAGAAAATCCAGAGTTTAAAGAAACCATGGATCTTGCCACTACATATGGTCAAGCATATTGGGAAAATATGATGTTGGCTAATATAGATAACCGAACTTTCAATTCCCGAGTTGCTGAAATAGCTTTGCGTGGTCAATATCCCGACGATTATAAAGATAGTCGTGAAATCAAGGCAAACATCAAACAGGAAGTTGTTGTTGATTTTAACAAAGAAATAGCAGAATTACTTTCAGCATTAAAGTAGTACAAATCAACGGACGAACAGGGTAGCTCCCCCGCTGGTGCCTATACATCAGCTAGTCCACCAATTACTTATAGGAGTGCCAAATAAAAACATGTATAAAATGTGGTTTTGAAAAACCACTGTCTGCATTTCATAAGAAAAAAGCAAATAAGGATGGGTTTCAGAATACATGCAAACTATGCCGTATATTGGATAATCGTCTTCATTATGAGCAAAACAGACAAAAAAGGTTAGATAGCCAAAAAGAATATTATAAAAATAACTCCGAAAAAGTTAAAAATTTTGGGAAACAATGGCGAAAATTAAATAAAAAACATTGCGAAGATTATGATTTATTTAAAAAACATGGTATAGATTCTTCTGAAAAATTAAAAATGATTGAAAATCAGAATAACTGTTGTGCAATATGTGAAGAACAATTTAAAAATAAAAGACACACGCATGTCGACCACGACCATAAAACTGGAAAAATAAGAGCAATTCTATGTCATGGATGTAATACAGGAATTGGATTATTAAAAGAATCGACAAATATTTTAAAATCTGCTATACTGTACCTTGATAAACACTCTAACAAGGAATAATTGTGACTTCACACGCTTTATTAAGCCCGTCATCGGCACATAGATGGCTCCATTGTACGCCTTCAGCTAGGCTTGAAAGTACTTTACCAGAACCTAAAAAACGTGATGGGCAAAAAGATTTTTCTGCTGAAGGAACTTTAGCACATAGTTTATCTGAAGCAAAATTACGCTATCAGTTGGATCAAATACCTACTGATGAATATGAAAAAGAAATAGCAAAAATTAAAGAGCATCCGCTATATTCAGAAGAACTAGAAGAAGTTTCAGACACATATGTTAACTTCATAAGATCCCAAATTGGTATTGACGATAAGGTTTTTGTGGAGGTAAAAGTTGATCTTGGTGAATATGTAGTTGAATCTTTCGGCACTTCAGATTGCGTTATTATCAGCAAAAATAAAATAACGGTTGCGGATTTAAAAGCTGGTGCTGGTGTTCCTGTTTCAGCAGTTAATAATGAGCAACTTCGTTTATACTGTTTAGGAGCATACGAGCGTTATAAGAGTGAGTTTCCAGAAATTAAAGAAGTTCGAACTATCATTGTCCAGCCTCGCCTTAATTCAGTTACAGAAGATCAAACAACTATTGCTAAGTTGATTGAGTGGGGGAAATATTATGTTAAAAACCGCGCTCAAAAGGCGTATCTAGGTATTGGTGAATTTGTTCCTGGGGAAAAACAATGTCAATTTTGTAGAGCAAAATCCCAATGTCGTGCAAGAGCAGACTTTAATATGGCTCTTGCCCAAATTGAATTTAGGGAACCATCTCTCCTTAGTGCAGAAGAAATTGCCAATGTTTTACCTAAAGCACAAAGCCTCAAAACTTGGGTAAATGATGTTGAAGAATTTGTGCTTAACCAAGCAATCGAAAAAAACATCCTACCAAAAGGATACAAATTAGGCACCACAGTAACCCACCGTAAAATTGGAGATGCTCAACTGGCTGCAACGGTATTAATGGAGCATGGATTACCTGCGGAACAACTTTGGGAACCACCCAAATTGAAATCCTTGGCGGCGTTAGAAAAGATTGGTCCCAAAGGCAAAGTGGCGGGTTGGTTAGGTGACTTAGTAATTCGCCCAGAAGGTCAACCAAAGTTAGTTCGAATCAAAGAGGACTTTGAATGAACACTTGGCTAATTGGCGGTATTGGGATTGTTTATTTATTTGTAGCCATACAATTTTTTATGAAAGGCCAAGTAGGCATGGGAATCTCATTCCTAGGGTACGCCCTAGGTAATGTGGGTTTAATGATTGCAACACAACAACTATAAGGAAGTCCATCATGCAGGTTCAATGCCTAGGAAACACCGTAGAAGTGCCAGATTACTTAATCGATTCTTATGTGAAGAATTTTGATGGTTTACCAGGAAGCGGTCAAAGAGATTCTGTGTTACAATTACGAAATAGTGTTTATGAAGTGTTTGACTATTTGGCAGAAGATCCAGAAATTTTTGAAGAAAAAGAGTTTCAAGAGGATTTTATTAAGGCATTAGCAGTATATCGTGCATTAGAAATACATGGCTTGTTGCACGACGCATAAAATCATGTATAATGCTAATATGGGTAGACGAATTGACCCCAACTGAAGTTCAATTCTAACGTTAAAAGGAGTTTTATATGCAGTCCAACAAAGTAAAAGTAGTAACAGGTAAAGTTCGTTTTTCATATGCCAATGTATTTGTTCCAAAGGCAAGTATGGAGGGAGGCACACCAAAATATTCCGTATCGATTTTGATTCCAAAGTCCGATAAAGAAGGTGTGGCTAAATTGCAAAAAGCATTTGAAGATTGCAAGACAAGTAACGCTGCATTTTTTGGCGGATCAGTGCCAAAAATGTTGAAAGGTGGATTGCGTGACGGCGATGTTGAGAAAGAAGACGAAGCATATGCTGGTCACTATTTTATCAATGCCAATTCAGCACAAAAGCCAGACATTGTAGATGCCAATCGTGAGGCACTGTTTGATCAAAACGATTTCTACAGTGGCTGTTATGGTCGTGCTTCAGTAACATTTTATCCATACAATGCACAAGGTTCCAAAGGCATTGCTTGTGGGTTAAATAACTTACAGAAGTTAGAAGATGGTGAGAAGTTAGGTGGCAGTTCTTCTGCTGCCGCAGATTTCGCAGTATAGTAACACGGCTTAGGGTAATGCCCTAAGTTTTTTGTAGTATGGGGAGTGTCCATAGAAACTGTGGCCTCCCTTTTTTATCAACACATAACAAATAGAGAACCCAATATGAGTAAAACCCCTTGGTCTACCATCGGATATTTAGTATATAAAAGAACATACGCAAGACGTTTAGATGAAACAAATCCAAACAGTCCCACAGAAGAATTTGAACAAACCGTGGATAGGGTTATTAAAGCCTGCGAAACCCAATTAAACTGTGGATTCACTAAAGAAGAACAGCACAAACTAAAAAAATATTTATTAGAATTAAAAGGCACCGTAGCCGGAAGATTTTTATGGCAATTAGGCACCGATACTGTTGGTAAATTAGGACTGGCATCCTTACAAAATTGTGCTTTTACTGTTGTTGATCAGCCCGTTAAACCATTCACTTGGGCATTTGATATGCTAATGTTGGGGTCGGGCGTGGGGTACAATATACAACGTAAAAATGTTGAAAAATTACCTCCAGTAAACATTAATTTTAAAGCACCAACAAGGGTGACGACAGCCGATGCAGATTTTATTGTTCCTGACACAAGAGAGGGCTGGGTTAAGTTGTTGGGTAAGACGTTAAAAGCCGCGTTCTTATCTGACGGAGCAACTACATTTTCATACAGCACTCAATTAGTTCGCTCTAAGGGCGCGTTAATTAAGGGGTTTGGTGGTGTTGCTAGTGGGCCAGAAGATTTGGTGCGTGGAATAGACCAAATTAGCGCCGTTTTGGAAAAGCGTGTAGGTAAACAAATTCGTCCAATTGACGCCCTAGATATTATGAATATTATTGGTTCCGTTGTTGTTGCAGGCAATGTGCGCCGCTCCGCTCAAATTGCAATTGGTGATGCAGACGATGTTGAGTTTTTATTGGCAAAACGCTGGGACATGGGGAATATTCCAAGTTGGAGAGCCATGTCAAATAACAGTGTAATTTGCAATGACATTTCGGATTTACATGAATATTTCTGGGATGGTTACGAAGGCAAAGGTGAGCCCTATGGACTGATCAATTTAAGACTATCCAAAAAGGTAGGGCGCCTAGGAGAAACTCAATACCCAGATCCGCTAGTTCAAGGATATAACCCTTGTGCAGAGCAATCTTTAGCCCCCTATGAAACCTGCTGTTTAGCAGAAATTTATTTACCAAATGTTTCTAGCAAAGAAGAGTTTATTGACATTGCTAAATTACTATATCGCATTAATAAGCATTCTTTAAATATTCCTTGCCACCAAAAAGAAACGGAGGCGATTGTACATTTACAGCAACGTATGGGGATTGGTGTTACAGGGGTATTACAATCATCAGAAGAACAACGCAGTTGGTTGTCTGACGCCTATGTAGAGTTGCGTAAATTTGATGCGGAATATAGTGAAAAACTAGGATACAATACGTCGGTTAAATTAACCACATGCAAACCATCGGGCACATTATCTTTACTACCAGGAGTTACTTCAGGGATTCACCCAGCGTATGCACAATACATGATTCGTCGTGTTCGTATAGCCGCGGGTCATCCACTCTTAGAAACATGCAAACAACATGGGTATCATGTAGAGCCACAACGCAATTTTGATGGGTCAGAAGATCACAGCACCATGGTGGTTGAGTTTCCTTTTGCCTACCCAAAAGGCACTAAATTAGCCGCAGAAATGACGGCAATTGACCAGTTAAAAGAGGTTAAAAGATTGCAAGAAGAATGGTCCGATAATTCTATTTCTTGCACGGTGTATTACCGAAAAGAAGAACTACCCGAGATTCGTGAATATTTGAAAAAGAATTACAAAAATAATCATAAATCATTGAGTTTTTTACTTCATTCTGATCATGGATTTCATCAAGCCCCATTGGAAGAAATAACCGAAGAAAGATATAATGACCTTATTAAAAATACCACATTAATTACGGAAATTAATCAGTTCTTAGATATGGCGGACGACGCAGATTGCGCTGGTGGAGCATGCCCAATTCGATGAAATCTAAATAATCGTCATGGTGTTATTTTACAGGAGACTTGCGGGTCTCCTTTTTTTCGTTTACAATTTGTTTTTAAGGAGAAATAATGTCAAATACATTTTTAGTATCAGATACCCACTTTGGGCACAAAGGTGTTTGCCATTTTTTACGGGCAGACGGCGTAACCAAATTACGACCCTGGGACACACCCGAAGAGATGGATGAAGCAATGATTAAGTTATGGAACGAAACTGTACAGCCAAAAGACAAGGTGTACCACCTAGGCGACGTGGTGATTAACCGTAAGGCACTTGCCACATTGGGGCGTTTGAATGGTGACAAGGTGCTCATTAAGGGCAACCACGACATCTTTCGATTGGAGGAGTATACGCCGTACTTCAGAGACATTCGTGCCTATCACATTGTGTACAACACCGTGCTGTCCCACATACCCATCCACCCAGACTCCAAACAACGGTTTGATGGTAATATACACGGACACTTACACTCCAACAAACTAGATGACCCATGGTACTTGTGCGTGTGTGTAGAACAAACCGATTTTAAACCGATTGCCTTGGAAGAGGCGATTAAACGATTAAGGGAGCAAAACCATGTTTATTAAGTACCAGCACCTAGAAAAATTTGGCAACACCGAAGTAGAGGGCATTGAGATTGGCAAGTGCTATGTCTTCCCCAAACTAGACGGCACCAACGGGCAGTTGTGGAACGAAGACGGCAAACTCATGGCGGGTTCTCGTAATAGGGTATTGTCATTAGACAACGACAATGCTGGGTTTTACGGTGCTATGCTTGGAAAAACAAACGTCAAAATTTTCCTAGCAGATCAGCCGCATTTGACACTATACGGTGAGTGGTTGGTGCCACACACCCTAAAAACCTATGAGGACAGCGCGTGGCGTAAGTTTTATATTTTTGACGTTTTTAATCGTGAAACAAATAAGCTGCTTCACTATGAAGAATACAAGCCGTTATTGGACCATTATTTATTAGATTACCTGCCACCCATCGCCATTATTAATAACGGCGGGCATGAACATTTTGTTGAGTGCCTAAAGAAGAACATCTTCTTGATTAAGGACGGCATGGGGGTGGGTGAGGGTATTGTGATTAAAAACTACGCCTTTGAAAACCGTTTTGGCAGACAAATCTGGGCAAAGATTATCACCAATGAGTTTAAGGAGAACCACCATAAGGAGATGGGTGCACCAGAGATTGGTGGTGAGGTGATTGAGCAGAAGATTGTGGAGAAGTGTGTTACCCAGCACCTAGTCGATAAGACAGTTGCGAAAATAACATTGGAAAAGGACGGCTGGTCGTCAAAATATATTCCGATGTTATTAAGTATGGTATACTACGATTTAATCCATGAAGAGTTGTGGGATCAGTTAAAAGAGCACAAACAACCAACGATTAACTTTAGAACACTAAACACGTACACCATTCACAAAATTAAAGAACTAGCAAAGGATATATTTTGAAAACAACATTGACATTGATTCGGGGACTTCCTGGCAGTGGTAAGTCTTACTTGGCAAGTAGTTTGAGAGAGGCTGCTGAAGGTAATCTGATAATGTGGGTAGAGGCAGATGACTATTTTTATGATGACTATGGAAACTATGTGTTTGATGCCAATGAACTCACCCAGGCACATGAACACTGCCAACTAAAGACAGAATTGTATTTAAGCCAGGATGTGGATGTTGTTGTGGCTAATACCTTCACAACGCCGAGTGAGATGAAGCCCTATTACCTCATGGCAAAACAGTTTAATGCCGTATTGAACGTCATTACCTGCCAAGGTGATTTCGGCAATGTGCACAATGTACCAGAATCCACCCTTGACAAAATGAAGAAACGCTTCTTTCACGGCGATGTAATCGCAGAACTGGACAGACTTTATGGTGTATAGCATCGACTTTGAGACCCGCAGTGCCATTGACTTAACAGAACGTGGACTAGACATTTATGCCAACGACCCAAGCACCGAGGTGTTGTGTATTGCGTACTGTCAAGCCCCTAACGGTGTAGAAGTGAGAAATCCTTTAACTAAGTACACACTTAATCCGCTATTGGATTGGGTTCGCAACGGTGGCAAAATACAGGCATGGAACGCCATGTTTGAATATGCCGTTTGGAATTGTGTGTGCGTACCAAAGTACGGCTGGCCACCACTAAAACTGGAGCAAGTGATTGACTCCATGGCCATAGCGGCAGCCAATAATATCCCCCAAGCACTGGGTGACGCTTCGGTATTCATGAATAGCGAATACCAAAAAGACACCCGCGGCCGGTACCTCATTCAGAAACTGTCCAAACCCCAAAAAAACGGTGAGTTTAACAACGACCCAGAACTACTTGCCGAGTTGTATGAGTACTGCAAACAGGACGTTCGAACCGAGATGTCCATTGTGGCCAATTTAAGACCACTTTCTACGGCTGAACAGGCGGTTTGGGAACTCACCCAACGCATCAACTTGCGTGGTGTGCCCGTCGACCCCAAGGAGCTCCAAAACGCCGTAAACGCCGTTGAGAGCGCACAGAAGAAGTTGGACGATGAGTTGCTATCCATTACTGGTTGTAAGCCCTCTGAGCGGGCTAAATTGCTGGATTGGATTAATCAACGATTAGAGCGGTTGGGTATGACCCAACTCGCCGATTTGACCGCAGAGACCGTTGAAAAAATGTTGCAGAGCAACATATTAGACGAGCAGTCTCGCCGTGCATTAGAATTACGACAAGAAGGAAGCCAAACTAGCGTGGCTAAGTACGCTAAGATGTTGGAGATACAGAGAGATGGAAAAATTAGGAATACATTGGTATACCATGGTGCTAGCACAGGTCGTTGGGCTAGTCGTGGTGGTCTTAACTTACAAAATATTGCGCGCCCTACAATTAAAGATGAAGAAATTGAAGCTGCAATACCAAATGTCTTTGGTGGAAATGTGGGAAATGTGCTGCGAAATGAATTGCGCATGGGGACACTTGCTTCCCTCGTCCGATCAGCAATTAAAGCTCCTCAAGGAAGGGCCTTCGTTGATGTGGATTTTAGTTCGATTGAAAACCGAGTTGGTGTATGGCTTGCGGGGCAAACCGACAAAGTTGAATTATTCAGAAAGGGCCTTGATGAGTACAAATTTTTCGCCTCCGATTCGCTTTACCGAATCCCGTATGAAAGTGTTACAAAAGATCAACGACAAGTTGCCAAATCAGCGGTCTTGGGCGCAATGTTCGGACAAGGAGCAAAAGGCCTTGTTAAGTACGCTGACGGAATGGGAGTAAAACTGACAGAAGTTCAAGCAAAAAATGCGGTAGACAATTACCGTCGATCGTATTCTAAGGTAAAGGCGCTGTGGGCGCTATGTGAGGAAGCCGCAATTGAAGCCGTTAATAACCCCAATGTGGCATTTAAGGCAGGCAACAAGATTGCCATGAAGGTGGCTAAGAATGCTTTGTGGTTGCAATTACCTAGTGGCAGACTGATCTGCTGGCAACGGCCACAACTCGAGTTGGTCACCACACCTTGGGGTGAAACCAAGTACGGTGTCACTGTTCACAGCCAAAACACCTATACTCGAAACTGGGGCAGAAACCAGTTGATTGGTAGCAGTATCTTCCAATCCGCTGTTCAAGGAACTGCTCGGGATTTCTTGGCGAACGCTATGCGAAACCTCGAAAACACTGGATATGAGTTGGTAAATTCCATACATGATGAGGTGCTCCTTTTAGTACATGAACAAGATGGGGAGGCAGAGTTAGAGCAGGTAATTGGTATTATGACCACACCACCATCGTGGGCTCCAGACTTTCCCTTAGCGGCAGAAGGCTGGGTTGGTAAACGTTATAGAAAGTGATTATTTAGTTCCAAATTTACTAATAATGTCATCAGGTGTTATAAATCGACCCAACTCTGGTGACATTACCTCAACTAGTGATGCATAACCATTTTGATATTTACTTTTTAATTCTGGATTCGCTTTTAATTTATTACTAATTGCTTCCAAAAGTAAATCATTAGCTCGATTGACTTTTGGATTTTCACTTCTTGCAAACTCAAGTAAAGAATTGTTACTGTCCAAATCATATACGTCTGGTAAATTTTTAAAATCTGAAATTGGTTGATTACTTAATTCTCCAGTATTAAATTTATGATTTAACCAATTTTTCAAGTCATTAGCAGTTTCTGCATCCACTTCTTTATCACGGTAACCTTTTAATTGATTGACTTGCAACTTACCATTATGATCTCTACTTAATTCTAAAGTTGCTTTTGATTCTCCATCAGCACCTCTTAAAGAAGCAATAGAAATTCTTCCATCTTTTATTTTTTGAAAGTAGTTTCTACCATAATCACCAGTTCCCTTATTTTCTACCCCAGTATGTGGAGTTACCATAGGAATATATTTATCATTATCCCTACCACACGAACCGCCACAATGATTTAAATCTTTAGTGTCTTGTGATAAATTACGAATTACTAAATCGGGATTTTCATTTGCTGTTTTGGAATCAAAAATAACTAATTTTCTATTATTTGGGTTACCTCCCATATCAGTAAAGTTTGTTTCAGCAGGTAAAGCATCATGATTTGATTGACGCCAAGTTTTATAGGCATTTTCATCTTTTTTTAATGCCTTAATAGCATCTGTTTTTTCTTTAATCATTGATTGAAGAACATTTGCTGGGGTTTGACTTGTAAGTTTATTTACTGGTATATCGCCACTTAACAATCCATCTAATACCCTTTTTGAAATAACATTAAAACCTAAAGATTCGTCTGGAAGACCCATAAAATCAGATACAACATCGTTTCTTTTTAGGTGTGTTGCCCCTGGAAAAAGTTCTTTGTTATAAGAATGCTGATTTTGCGGATAAAATAATTTATCAATTAAATCTTCATAATATTTTCCAATCGGGGTTGTTGCCGTTTGTTTACCAACTGGGCTATTTTTTACTTTTTCTTCTAATTCTGGAACGAGATTCCAACCACCACTAAGTCTTTCTGTAAATAAATCTCTTCTATTTGCGGCGGATTTTGCAATAGGATCTTCGGCCATATTTCTATACCCACCAAACAATTCTTGTGGCTCAAAAGGAGACTCATTCATCACTTTTAACATTTGATCAGTTTCTAATCCTGTTCCCATTGTTTTAGTAATGTGGCTTTTAAGTGGGCCATTCACCCAACTATTATAGTGTGGTGCAATTGCTTCAATCGCTGATGGCCCGTATAATCTAGGACCAGCATCCTCAGCACCCAGTACTGCTAAATTATTATGCCATTTTGAAAAATCTTCGGCAGCTTCTTTTTTTGCTTTTAGCATTTCTGGGCTATTAGGGTTATTAAAAATTGTTTCAGGCATATCATCCATTATTGAAGATTTACGATCTTCCCAATAGTTTTGCCACTCTCTATTTAATTTCAAATTTTTACGATTAAATTGATTAGGGTCATAATGTGTTTTTAAGTTGGACTCAAATACTGTTAAAGGATTTGTTATTTGACTTTTAGCAAGAAACCTTCCCATATCGCCTTGTTGTTCTAAAGGCAAAATACTACCAAGCCCCAATGGTGTATTACCACCCTTAAACTTAATGGCGCCCATGCCTGCTGCAAATGGTAAAGCACTCTTACCCGCCAAAGCAGTTGCCACTTTGGCGGCTCCCATTGTGCCTAATGCTTTTAATGGGTCAATCACATTTGCCGCCATGCCATAAGGTTCAGCGGCTTCATAGGCTTTTTTATATGCCATTCCTTTTGGGTCTAACACAGACAGTTCTTGGTATTCCGGTGCCCCTAAAAAAGCATCTAGGTAACCTTGCAGTGCACCACCCTGCGGTTGTGCTCTTTTAGGATTCATTTGTGGAAATTTACCAAAAGCTGCACCAGTTTCTTCTGGCGGTTGTCTTCCATCAGCCATATGTGCTAATCCACCCTCAGCGTAGCCAATATCTCCAGCAGGATTGACATTTTCGTAGTTAGGGGCTTCATGTTTAATTTCACCACGACGCACTTTATCACGGTAGGCATTAATCGCCTCAGCACCCATGGCCGCACCCATACCAGCACCTTTAACAAGTGGGTGAGGCACCATAGAGGCTAGTGAACCAGCACCACCAATGAGGGATAAAATTTCACCAGTTATATCGCCAACTTGATGGCGATTATATGCGTCGGCACCAGCATATCCAGCACCACCTAAAGCCGCTACAGGATTTAAAAATTTACCAGCAGCGGATGCGTAAGGAGCGACAGCCGAACCAACTTTTTCTAATCCACGCATTGGTGCATTTGCCATGCGGTTTAATACAGATGGTTTTGAAACAACCGAAGGAACTGGTTTTCTTGCACGAATATCTGGGGGTAATGCAATGCCACCTTTAAGTTCCCCACCAGCAAATTCACCGCCTGGTTGCACAATGGAAGCCAATCGGTTACCGATATTCATACCTGCTTTGTTCATTTGTCCGCCAGGAACATTTGTGCCTGTCATGCTTTCTAACCAATGAGCCGCACCAGTACCTTGAACAATTGGGGAAATATTTGTTGCTGGGGGAGTAGAAGGGAAATTAGGCATTTTACTTGCAAACCCTTGACCAAATTTCTCACCCATTTTAAAAGGAATTTGTGCGGCTGTTTCAGCAGTTTTTAATCCAGCACCCGTAGCGGCTCCTATAGCTGCAGCTAATTCAGGAGGTGCTTTTTCAGAAAGGGAAAGACGTTCTGGATCTTTTGCCAGTTCTTCTTGTTGCAGAATGTATTTGGTGAGTTCTCTTGCACCCTCAACATCACCAGCCTTATCTGCATTTTCTAATGCTTTATAAAGAACATTTAAATCATCCAACTCAGGAAGTTTAGCCATTATTAACCACCGTGCTTTTTAATAAGTTCATCAATACTTTTTGGTCTGCCAGTTGGGGTTGGTGCTGATGGCTGGTTTCTTGCTTTAGAAAAATCAACCTTTTCATTATAGACATTATCCATATCTTCAACATACGCTTTGTATAAATCTTGGTATTTTTCCGATTTTTCAAACTCTCTTAAAGATTTAAATTCGCTCTTATCCCAAAGTTTTCTTGCGGCAAGATTAAACTCGTTGGTTTTATCAAATACCCTAAAGCGTTTGTACAAAACTTCAGAAGGGTCTGAAATAGAACCCGCAATTTTAGACAAGATTTTTTGTTCATAATCCGAAATGGCGCCCGTACCTTTAATTAATCCACGCCCACGAATTTCGCTTTCTGCTAAATATCCCGCTAATTCTCTTCTCTCTGAAACATCAAGTGGTGATTTTGCCATTGCTGTAAATAGCACGCCTTCTAAATCCGTATGAGGCATTTTTCCTTGAGCAAATTGTAAAAGAGCGTTTTTAACTCCCTCACTAGCAAGGACGCCAGAAACATTTGGATTAGTTCTTAAAATATCAATCGCCCGTTTTGTTTGTGCTCTTGCTCTTTCCAAATCCAAGGGTTTAGTATTTGCTTCAAATTCATCAACTTTTTTAACATCGGATTCGACAGATTTTAATCCCCTAGCCTTTTCAATTTCTTGCTGAGATTTTAACTCAGAAACAGTTGTTGGGGCTTCTTTTTGAGCGGTTGGTTCTATTTCAATACGGCGCTTAACTTGGTTGACATATTCACCAACTGTAGGGTCGTTTGGTCTGCCTGCAGGTTTGGCATTTCGGTTAATAGAACCATCTTCGTTAAACGCATTCTTACCAGCATATTGTTCAGCAATTACTTTTTCCACATCACCACCATGGGTTTTGTATAAATCTTCAATAGTTGCTTTATTTTTATCTGGGGCACCTGCTTTGAAAGGTACATAATGAACTGGATCTTTTTGCGGGAAAGGACGGTAATAACCTAGTTCATTCATGTATTTTTCTGAAACACTAGTCGGCACATCAATAGCATTTTCGTGGTAAACTTCTTTACCTTCTACCAATGGTGCAGGCATAAAGACATTTTTATCACCAGCCTTAGCACGTTCAATCAACTCAGATTGTCCTGTTCTGTCACGTTTAAGTGCATTGGGACCTAGTTTAATGCCAAAATCTGTTTCAAGTTTTTTAGCAACATCCTCGGGAGTTATTGTGGCGGGTTTTAAAGCAGAAGGAGCCCCGAATCCGCCAGCTTCAGTAATGGCTTGTTGTAATTTGTCTACGGGAACTGTGGCGGAAGGCGTAGGAGCATTGCCACCAGCAATTACTGTATTTAATTTTTCTTTGCCCGCTGGAGTTGTTGCTTTATATAAATTAGGATTTGATTGAATATCCGCTACAGAAACTTGAGTTAATTTAGGTTTTCCATCTTTATCATAAATTACTATGTCAATATCTGGCTTATAATAATCAGGGCGATTCTTCGCCTCAATTTCTGCTTTTAATTTTATATCGCCTGCTGATTTTAATAGTTCAGCAACCTTATCTGGATTGGCTGCATTTAATGCTAAAGCACTCATGAGTTCTGAGTTTAATCCGCCCGCACCTACGCCACCCACACCAGCACCACCGGTTCCAGTATTACTTAAATTGGCTATCACTTTATTTGCGTTTGCCATTCTGTCACGCTGCATCTTAATCTGTGCCATCGTGGTTCCAATGTTTTGTAATTGGTCGGCTCGTTGATTTTCTTGTTCAGCAATGTGTTTAAAAGCGGGGGTTTTGTCGTACAGTGTCCAAGCGTGTGCTTTTTGTAGAGCATTTTCAAACTGGTTTTGAGGACTATTGAGTTCATCCATCCGCTTCTGCATATTGGCAAGAATAGTATCCGAAGTCGGAAGTGCCGATGAAGTCGTTGATGGGGTTTCGTTAGCTCCTAAATAAGCCAACGCACCAATTGGATCAGATTTTGTTTGTGCCATAATTTATCCTTTTAAGGGCCACTTGGGCCAACCATACCAAAGTCAAAAGCCGATGGATCGATATTTGGTGTACTACTAAAACCAGCACCTCCAGTAGAACCACCAAATTCCGAAGTTGTAGCATCTACCACGCCTTGAGGTGTTGATGTGTCAATCAATGGATTGCCACTAGTGTCTGTTGTAGATCCGTACGCTAATGCTTGTTTTAAATAATCACCGATTGTGCCAGTAATACCTAAATTGTTTAATAAGGTATTTACTGCACCACCCGAGTTGGCAATTGAACCAATCATCGAAAGCGGTGACATTTGGTTTTGCTGAGATACCGTTGCTGGTGCGTTGATGGAGTTAATTAGATTGGCGTAGTTGGTGGCGCCTTGGAACGGAGCGTTCATTTGAGCTGCGCCTGTTGTCAAACCAGCAGTAATTCCTTGCGAACCAACATTACCTAAACCGGTAGCCGCAGAAACACCAGTTTGCTGGTTTTGCAATGCGGCTTGCATTTGTTGTGCTTGGAGGTTGGCAAGGGCGTTCGCTCTTGCAGTATCAACGGCTGTTTGTCCACGTAAACTACCAAAATTACCAGAACCAATTCCTCCCGCCTCAGTACCAGAAGTTAAAGACGGTAATAATTGATTTAACTGATCTCTTTGTGCTTGGAACAAACCGCCCATTGCGGTACCAGTATTTGGTGTTACCGCCCCTGTAGTGGGGTCAGTAATCCATGGATTTGCTGCACCCGACGCAATGGTACTTAAATTGTTTTGAGCAATTGTGAAAGGATTGTTTGGGCCTTGTAATGTATTAACTGCACCTTGAGCGGCAGTTTGCCCAAATGTTGGGGCACTACCAACCGCCGTATTGGCTTGATTGACTATATTTTGTTGTGCTGCGTCCATCCATGATGGAAGCGTGGTTTGTACTTGTTGGGTATCTGCAAGTAGATTATTTAAACCCGAAGAACTTGTCGTTCCAGCCATTATGTTCTCACTTTCTTTTCTGCCTCTGATAAATAAGTTAAAGGGCCTTTACTATCAGGTGGCAAATGTTTTTTATCGTGTTTTTGTTTGTGATCTCTAATTGTTTCCATAAACGCATTTAATATTTCTGCACCAGCATCATTTGATCCATTACCTAATCCTGATACCACATCAGCTGGGATTACAAATTCGCCGTTTGCTAACATGGCTGGAATACTGTCGCTAGTACCGTCACCGTCACCAGTAACATAACGATTTTCCATGGCATTCAAACCACCCTCACTAAAAAATTTAGGATTATGACCTTCTGGCAATGTTCTATCTTGAAACATCATTTCGCCACCATTGGCTAAGTGAGGTATACCAGTTATTGGTGTTCCATGCATGCCAAACAAATCGGCGTGTTGGGTAGTCTGACCTCTTAACTGTTTAGGTGACATGGGTAAATCCCCGCCCGTAGCCATATGTATAATGCCACCACTAGCGGCGTTTTGAATTTCTGTTAAAGATAAAGGATTTACTGAAGTGTTTGAACTAGTTTCAACAGGAATATTGTATGAACTAGATAGCGGAGAAGCAATTTGAGAACCTTTGACTAAACTAGCCTTCGGAGTACTTTCTTGAATACTTGTTGCCGTTGTTGGTAGGGAAGATAGCCCAGACGCAGAAGGAGAGGAGGTTGTTCCTGGCGTAGTTGCTTTTTTAGCAGTACCAAGTAAAGCGTTGATTCCAGTGCTTGTTAATGCGGTTTTTGCAACGGACGGAAGTGCATTATAAGCACTAGCAGCTTGGTCTAAAAGCGAAGTGCTTGTGTCGGCACCTGCCATGGCACTGTCTACGGGTGCTGAGTTAGCCACGAGTGTGGCATATTCGTCTGTTGTTAATCCAGCTGATGCAGCCTCACTTTCAAGAGCAGCCGCAGCTTCAGGCGCCAGCGCACCACCAGTGAGGTAAATGGCGGCGGCAGCTGTTACTATGGGTGCGGCTTTATCTACAATGTCATTAATGCCCGTAGATTCTCCAACACTATGAATTGCGTTACTAATTCCGGAAGTAATAGGATTACTGTCTACTACTGCATGGAACGCGTCATTGATTGGGTTCGTAATAAAATCGAACATCCCCATAATAGGTACCTTTACTGTTATTTGTTGTCTACATTAACTAATGCAAAAAACAAGGTGTTTTCGCCCTAGATTAATGGCTTTTTCCGTTAATAATGAGGGATACCTCATCCGCCCAATCTTGCCAATTGACAAAAGTCTCTGAAGAGGGCACAGGAAACGCAGAGAAAGTGACTGTGCTAGCAATTACATCGGCTGCTTCACGCCAATTTTCTTCGGAGGTGTGAGGAATATTCAACTGACCGTAGTAAATAATAAAATTACCGTTCCAATCTTCCCATGTTGAATGCTTTGAATCAAAAGGAAAAAATTGCTGGTTGTTTTTATTGACAAAAATTGTCACGGCCGCTCATCCCCAAATTCGGCCGTAATCATTAAACGACCCATTTCGAAATTACCGTCGATTTGATTTGATTCAAATTTCAATCGCACTAAACGATGTTCGACTCGCAAGTCAATTTTGTCAGTATGTGGATCAAAATAGTAGGGTCCAGAATCTTCTTCTGTGGCACTGTTAGCAAATTTACGACCTAAAATGGTCATTGACATTGTACCAGTTTGTAAAAAGTTAGGTTCTATTCTGCGTAAATGCATGCGACGATTGATACCCACCAAGCCATCTTGGCTAGGATTTCCAGTCAACCAACTAATATCGCTAGTAGTGATACTCGAATAAATAGCACTTTCACCATTTAAGTTTACTTGATTTTGTCCGAACTCATGTTGCCAAATAGTATAACCACTGGTTTGTTGATACACCAAAGAGCCAATCGGAACCGAACTAGAAGTTGCTCCACTAAAAGACACCAAAGTAACCCCTGGCGCACCAATAGTAGAATTGACGGTAAAAACGGAACTAGTAACTTGGAAGGTTTGACTTGACATTGCTGATAAAGAGAATGTCAAAATACTGCCAGGAGTAAACACGGAAGTTACATCGCCAGAAATATACATTTGGTTGTTAGACGCCGCAGGTAAACTTGCTGGGTGATTGATAACCGTATACGGGGCACTAAATGCTGGTGTGTAATTCCAATCCGCCCAAATAGGCGTAGGAAACAATTCGGTGGTATATCCACAAGAGCGTTGTGCTCCTTTTGCTTGTCCCGCATCGTACCAAAGACTATCTTTTACATTATAGATAATCGCATCATTGCATTCTGTTGATGTGCCTCTTGGATAAAAGAACCAAATCTCGTTGTATCTTGGCACTTTAGTTGCCCATACTTTTTGGCGCTGAGTGTAATTGATGTTGTCAAAAAGGTAGTTAAGATTTTTGTCATTCGGTAATACTTTGACCGTACCATTGTACAAATAAAAGCGATCAACGCCCATCCAATAAAACACACCATCCATCTCCACCACCGCATTGGAAGACATAATAGAGATTTGACTTGAGACAATATCGTAAGTCCAAAATTGACTAGCGGTTGCTGTACTCGATGCTGATGAATTAAACGACACACGAATTAAGGAATCAGTCGCCCAAAACAGTCCGGCGGGAGCATTAGTACCTCCGCGCATTGGCATACCTTTAACAATCTTTGATGCCGATACGTTTACTTGGTTGGCTAATGGGCCATTCCAGTCATAAAAATTTTGTTGGGAATAGGTACTGCTAATATGGTTATTAGCGATGAATCCATGCGATCCATAGACAAAAATAAATGGATACAATATACAAACGCCACCATCAACACTAATTGGTTTATAAGTTGGGTTGCTTCCTTGTGAATCTGATAGTCCGTTGAATGTCCAAGTGTTGCCAGCAACGGGTGTTATGTTACCAACCAATACTTGAGATGGCACGCCATTATCAATATCCACCAAGTTATAACCAGGATGAGCAAAAATCTGTAACTGACCACCTAATGGGCTAAACTGAGAATCAAATTGCCAAGTAACTCGGTAAGGTCCAAGTGCTGGGTCAGGGGTAAATACAGGAGAGTTGTTCAGCCATACGGTTGTTGGGCTACCAGTAATGGTGCCAGTCACATTAACGGTCGTATTAGGTGATGTGTAAGTTGCTGTGGTTGTTACAAAATTAACGGGTGTTGTTTGATTAAAGATGACATTGGTGCCCGTTGGAAATTGAGAAGTAACATTCCCCGCAATGGTAAAACTTGAACTTGTATTAGAAACTAGAGTAAATGGCACTGTGCCAGGCAATATGGTTGCCGCAAACGGGCCACTACCGACACCATAGTTAATGCCACAGTTAAATACATCCAACTCTTTATAATTACCAGCAAAAATATAGTTTACGCCGTTATATGGTTGAGAAACCATACCACGATAAACCCCTGTATTGCTGGTGAACAGGGTGCGATAACCTCCCATTTTTTTAGGATCACCACGCTGAAAACGGCACCAAACACCATCGGTGTATTGGTCATTTTGGAATTGTGTACCGTCACGCTTAATGCCAGCGGGGATTGCTAAACTATAAATTCGAGTATATTGCGAAGCATCTTGTTGCTGGTTATCCGCCGCCATTTAGAATGTCCCACCACTAATGATTGTTGCGTTCAACTGACCTTTAACTGTGGTAACGGGCGCTGATAAATTGGTTGCATTGATATCAATAATTTCAGTACCGTTTGCTGCCAAACCCAAAATACTAGTGCCTGCTAAGTACATACCAGTATTGTTGTCATTTAAAAATGAATACGAAGGCGCCCCAGCGGTGCCGTTAATTGCCTTAAAGGAAGAAGACGAAGAGGAATTTAACACATACAAAAACGCACCATCACTCAATAGGGTGTAGGTCTGCCCAATTGGCAATGAAAGAGGAGATTGACTGCTACCTTGGTTTTGGAAAGTAATCACATCATTCACATTAGTACAGTTGTTGACCATTACATATAACTGAGTAATGGCGGGTAATGTTACTGCCAATGTGGCATTGCGAGTACCTGATTGTGAAACATAGGTTTCAATAATTGGTGCATTTGAAACTAGATTTAATGTGCCTCCAGTAATGGAATCCACATCGTAAGTTGCCGAGGTAAACACCACATTGTTTGGAGTAACCCAACCAACGGTAATAAATTGCCCAGAGTTGTTATCAAAAAATATAAAGCCAGAATCGCCAGGATTGGTGTTGATGGACGAACGACCATTGATGGTTTGTGGTGATGTAGGGGTGAAGGTTAGTGTGCCAGAGCCACTATTTCTAAAGGCAATGTACCAACCAAGCGATAAAGTTGAAACGGATGGTAACGGGATATTTCCCAATCCCCCCACCCAATTGTAAGTAATTCCACGACTAGCATTTACGATACTTGGCACTGTGGAAATATCTGCGATAGTTTGTGTTGTTGCTAGTTGTCCATTCACCGTAGTCAATCCAGCACCAGCCAACGAAGCCGCATCGGCTGCAGAAGTTCCAGTGCCAAATGTAACATTGCCCCAAAGACCCGCGGCAGTTGTGTTGTCTTGTAAATAGAAGTATTTTGCTACTCCAGCAGGTATGGTGACAGAATTCCCGCCCGCAAAATCTTTTACAACAAAGGAGTTCGTACCTAAGTTACGAAACAGAATATCTGCGCCAACGGTTCCTTGATCTGCTTCTGGTAATTGAAGCGCCAAACCAGTTGTTGTGGCGGTGCAGTCAATAATCCGAGTTGCTGGTGTTTCTCCAATGCCTTGGTTAACAATTGCTGGCCAGTAAAGTAGTGTGTTGGTGCCAAAAGAAAGGGCAGAGTAGGAGACATCTGTTGGTGTTACCACAGTGCCCGTAAAAGGGGATGTGTAAATTGGTGTAGTCATTGATTAAGGTTCCTGAATAGATGTATTTCTGTCTACACGACGAGTGTTGTCTTCTTGTTTTAATGTGTTAATTGCATCGGTATAGTATTGTTTCCACACTGGCAACTTGTCGAGGGCTTTCAAGTATCCCTGTGCTTGTAACAAAGCACCGTACAACATGGCTTGAGGAGCAACGGATGTCCACAAATTTTGTTGGTTGTTTTCATCCAAAGGTTGTATTTCGGAAAAATAAATAATCTCTACAGGGTAAGATTGATTAGGTGCTGGAGCAAAATTCCAATTATTATAATCGTAATCTGCATAATATTTAGGCTGACCGTTAGAGGATTCAGCAAGGTATTGCGAAACATAATCTTGACTACGCAAAAGAATTGGTTGCCCATTAACTTTCATGGACACCGTTTTACGCCAACGTGCTGGTTTGTTGAGAATAGTTTGGTTCGTTGCTAGATTAGTTTCCACCACAGTTAATTGCATGTAGGTTTTTAACTCTGCTGCGATAGAAGATTCCGCCAAAGCAATTAAGTTGGGGATTTGAGCGATAAAATCGGCATCATCCCGTTCCATGTAATCCATAATATTCGCAACCAGCGAATCATAGGTCATTATTACACTCATTTCGCCCACCTACATTCTTTAATATATTTATATTTTTTACTGGGTTTTCCTTTTCCATAGCACCAATGTTTAATTGTTGCTTCTGGAATGTTTAATGCAATAGCCGCCACTTTAACTTGCTCATACACAATACCATTTATTTGAACTGGTTTAATTTGCCCGTTTGCAATACGAGTTGCTTTTCTTGTAGCTTGACGTTTTTCAATATGTTCTTTAGTGTGTGGTTTAGAAACTTGCAGTATAAATTTAGCTCTTTGTTCTTCACTCCAACAATTTGTTTTTCCTGCATTCCAAGGTTTTCTACCAATCATCCAAGGAGTTTCTTTACTTTTACCTTTTAATGGGCTAATATAATCATCGCCGCGATATTGTGTTGTTGGGGGTTTGGCCCCACCTTCTGCAATATTCCAACCAATTTGTTTTGTTGGTCTAATTTTTAATTCTAAATCATAACAATAGGTTTCTTCACCAATTAAAATAATTTGTTTTACTAAATTATCCCAACCATATTTTTCAATTGCTGCTTTTAGGTGTGGGTTGTCTGAATATTTGCTATGTCGTTTAAAACGAGCATTTGGATTTTTAGACACACCAACATAACCTTGATTAAAAATATCAGTGTGTGTTTCGTGATGTATCCAGTATAAATATGTGCTCATGATGTATAATACCGCACCACGGGTTGTAAATAGATTGGCGAACGGTCCCTATCCTCCTCACTGGCTTGTAGGAAGGCTTTCTCTGCCTGTGCTTCCAGATAAGTAATACGGTTTAAATCTACACCAGGGAGTTGTAGTGCCATCGAGTGGGACAATTGTTTTTGTACACAGTTAATCCAGCGGTCTGGTACATAGATTTGATTGGTCAATGAACCAACATCTTGCATCTGTACTTCAACAACCAACTGGAACATCTGGTAGCAGTTGTTTGGTACCGGCCACAAATACATAGACGGCTCAATGGTTCTGTCAAACCAATACTGTAATGAACGCACTGACGGGAACTGTTTGTTAGGTAGATTCCAGTAGTCGTCACGGTTGAGGCGTGCTAGGGGGATTACTTGTTGGCTAGTGGAGAATACAATCTGGCGAACAGAGAAAGTAGTTGCTACAGTCTCACGTAACCGATAGAACAAGTGGGGTTCGGTAATGGAAATATTGTAGTACTGCCACTGTTTGTCCACCATGGTAATAGTGGGGAATGTTTGCTTTGTCACCCAGTTAATGCCGTCGTCACTGTACTCGTACACCAAGTTGTAAGTCTGTGTGCCGTTGTTTGGTGCGTAGCAGTTCCAACCGACATAATAAACACTCTGGGCTTGTTGGTAACCAAGACCTAACCAGTTTTCACTAATTGTGGATGTTGCTAAGGAGTTTAGTTGGGACTGTAGGTTAAAGGCGTTTGGTGCCGTTGCGTTGTCCGCTGGCAAATAAGTAGAGGCTTGGATGTTTTGTACATACACCCAGTTTGCCTCTCTGACGTCAATGGTCGTCTTTGGTAAGACAATTTGCTGTTGTTGCGTGAGTGCACCATATAACTGGTTTTCTAACAACCAAAGGTTTACACCACGGTTAGATAGGTTTTGTAGGTTGTAGAACAGTGCCTGTTTGGCGGCATCAACATATTCAGGCGTCATTTCTTCCGCTGTTTTGCCAGCATCACGAAATGCATAGGAAATTAACTGGTCAACATTAATCGTTGTGTTACCAGTTGTATTGCTGTACGCCATATTATCTTCCTCGGCCAGAGGCTCGCTTAGTTACTTTTTGTGGTAGTTTGTTGGATGCTGGTCCCGCCTTAACAAATTCCTTACCTACTTTTTTAGGAATGCCTAGTGTGCTTTTACCAGCGGCAGCCGCATACATCGCGGCTTGTTGATCTTTCGAGGTGTATGGCATATTATTTGCACATCCGTCCACCAGATTTTCTACCTGCGGGAGTTGTGCCAGTTGCACCCAATCCGCCCATTTGAGCACCACCACCATATTGCTGGGTTGCTTGTGCTTGTTGTGCTGCTAATTCAGCGCGTTGGGAAGGAGACAAAACAGAAGCGGCTTGATCTTTCATTTTTTGGCGATTAACCTCAGCAGCGGCGAGTTTTGCGTCCATTGTTGCTCGCACTAAATCATCGGAAACACTACGGCCATCTGCCATTTTTTTAACGCCACCGCCTGTTTTATATTTATTCACGCCATCTTTTGCACCAGAGGGGGCATCAGCGGATTTGCTAGATTCTTTACTTTTTAAATAGGAATCTTTGTGACCTGCCGGTTTGCTTTTTTCTTTTTCTACATCAGAGCCTTTAAAAGAAGGTTTTTCTTTGGCTTTTGAGGGGGCACTTGCTTTACCTGGCTTGATGTCTTTTGTCTTTTTGATGTTGTCTAAATCACCAGAACTTTTCTTGGCTTCGTAGACATTAGTTACTGAACCACCCGTTTTAAATTTACGAACAGAACCTTCTTTTTTACTAGCACGACCACCCTTACGAAGTTTAATCTCCGTAGGCTCTTTATCATGTTCTGCCTCATCGTGTTGTTTAAATGCTTTTTTAATGAGTGCTTTGTCTTGTTTCTCGTCGGTGACCTCACCGCCCTTTTTGTATGCTTTACCGCCGCTGCAATACGCTTCTTTTTTAGCATGACCGCCTTCTTTAAAGTGCGCCATTTTTGGTAGTTTTGAAAACCCGTCCATTTTGTATCCTCGAGGTTAAATTAGTAAAAAGGATGATCAGTCCTTATATCTACTAATGCAAAAAACGAGGTGTTTTCGCCCTAAGTCTTGCTTAAAAACAGTGCTTTTTCTTTTTCTCTGCGGGGTTTTAGCACGGAAGGTTTGACCCAATCCAAAAAGTGTTCTGCTGCTTGTTCATATTTTCCCTCATTAAGAACTTTTACCAATGAAGAGGTTTTAAAATGACTATCACCGATATTGTAACAGAGGCTCACCAAGGCGTCGTATTGGTTCTGGTTAAGGCTAACCTTCACCGAACTGGCAATCGCCTCGTCACACCACCTTAAATCGCTTCTAAACAACTCTTCCACCTGTTCGTCGGTTAGGACTGCGTGGAGTAGGTGCTGTTCTGCGGGTTTGATGAGGTGACCAACGCCGATGGTCCACAGACCCTTAGAGTCTTGGTATGCCTTGTTGCGTTTACCCTCAAATTGAACAAGAAGGTTAAAGGTTGATTGTGCGATTGCCACGATTTCTTTCTCCACGGTTTGAACAATGGCTAGTTGTTGTGCATAAAAAATGGCGACAACTATCCCTAACGATACAATGAATTTTTTTACCATACCAATTATTTAGAATTTTCGAATGCTTGTAATTCTAACAGTTGTTGGGCTACTTTGAGATATTTGGTGTTATTTTCTGCTGCGACACTGAGGACGGTAGCAAGGTCAACTTCGGAGGGGGTTCCATCAGAGCCGCTGGGGCTTGAGGTTTCACCAGTTGCACTGGCGTTGTACACCCGAACAAACCCACTACTAACAGTGCAAATAGGGTCATTATTAACACGTACCGCTGTAGGTATTTGTTTTTGTAGGGAGGCGTTGACGGATCCAAGTTGGTTAATTTGTCGAATATATTTAACAACCAGTTCGTCACCTTTTCGTTGAATTTCATCTTTTTCCTTTATGGCTTGGTTATTGGCATGTTCTATTTTGGTAGTGTAGTAATTCGCTGTCCAATGAAAAACCACATAACCAGAAAAAATACTAGAAACCAACGCAACAATAAGGTAGATATAAATACTACTGAGGATGGTCTTCAGCATTTATTTGCTCCTTTGGTTCGGTGTCTTTTTTCAGCATTACGGCGGCACCGTGTGCCCCTGAAATAATACCAATGGATTCTGCAAAGTCTCTTAACGACGGTAGGTGCCCTTGAATCAACTCATAGCCAGCACCCAACAAAATGGCAAAGAAGGACAAAAACCAAGACCAACGCGCAATGTCGTGGGTCTTGTTGTCCGCACCCGTTAAAAGATCGTTTAGAATCTTATATGCCATGTTACTTTCGAATATTGTCCAGCTTGTCTTCGATGCGGTGGATAGCCTTTAAGACCTCATCCCAACGATCAGCAAAGTCGGTTTTGTGCATGTAGTTTTCAGCAAGGTGGGTTCTTAGGTCATGCAGGTCTACCTTGAGGGTTTGAACCGCCGTCCACAGTTCCTTGCAAAACCAGCCAATCGCCACACAGATGAGTGGCAGTACGGTGTTAATAAGTGTTTGAAGATCCATGTTAGTTTGCCGTCTCTCTCAAAAGACGCGCTTTTGCCTGGTCAATTGCCATCTGTAAAATGGGGCTGAGGGCCTTTACTTCCTCCACTACGGTCTCTTCAACCGTGTCTACTGCCTGTTCAACCGTGTCTACTACATTCTCTACTGTCTCTTCAACAGTGTCTACTACCGTTTCATTACTTTTTGCTTTTGCCATTTTGCCGCTCCTTTGTTAAAATTTGTTGTTAAAATAGTTCCCACCAAGAGGTAAAGCTACCCGTTGGCCCATAAGCTGCTGTTGCGGAATAAGTGGCTCCTGGCGGAACTATAATCGTAACAGTTCCAGCACCGGTTCCACCTGCAACAACATAATTTTGTGCTATTGCAGAACCATTAATGTAAAAAATTACTCCACCATCAAGTGCTGATTGACATACAGAAACCATAATGGGATAAGTAAAGTTATTTGTGTAAGTTGTTCCAAATGCTCTTGAGCCACCTACATTCTGCCAAGTTTCGCCGTTTAAGCCTAATCCTTTCACCGTTGGTGCTGGAGTTCCAGAATAACCACTAAACCCAGAATAACCACTAGCACCAAACCCAGAGTAGCCAGAATATCCACTAATACCGCTGCCAGAATAGCCAGAGTAACCCGAATAGCCACTTGCTCCCGCTGTTTGGAATTGGGTCACTACGCCCGAAATGTTTTTATAGAACAGTTTGCCGTCTGGCACATTAATTGCCAGTTCACCTTGTTGTAAATTACTTGCCGAGGGAACTGCCCCTGGGGTTGTGGTGTTGTATAGTTGTATGATTGTGTAACCAGATTGTGGCATGGTTTATTCCTTTAAGTACTTAATAATTTCAGTGGGTAATACAAATCGCTCGTCGCTGTGTTCGGTGGCTTCCCACCATAAAAACTGATTGGCCACTAAGTAAGACCGGCCTTTTAGTAGGTTGATGTTCTCTGGATGACCAAAGATTAACGGGTCTGACGGCCCCCACAACACAATCCCCTTCTTCCCCTCGTCCCAGGCTAGGTGCTGGAAAAAACTATCCACCCCAATCCAAGTGCGACATGTTTGAATCAGTTGGCGTAGTTCGTCAATGGGTAGGTTTTTCTTAAAATTCTCTACTAACTGCTCTTCACCCGCAACCCCTACTTGGACAATTGGCTCGTCAATTAGTTCAATGAGCTCTTTCCAGTACGGGTAGTTCTTTGGGTTGTGTTTACCCGTTCTGAGGGTCTGTGCATACGGTGCAATAATAATCATAGGTACATCTTTTTAAAGGCGTTTTCGAGGCTGTCTTTCCAGTTCCATTGGTTCATCTTTTTGTAGATGTTCCACTGGTCAATATCCCCAAACAACTGGTGTGCCTTTTCAATTGACTCTCCAGGGATAATGTCTGGGTAGCAACTAAACACCATGGGGTTTTTGATTAATGGCAATACTCTCTTAAATACAATGTGGTCACCACGACCACAGTTTAGTACCACAATGGTCTTATCTCGGTGTGCTAAGACGTTATTAAAAATCCGCTCATCGTGCTCATACATCGCTTGGTTGGCTTCCATACGAATGCCCCCTTGCGGGTTCTTCATGTGCCAAGTTATGGCGTTAGGTATTGCTATTACCTCATAGCCTTTTTGGTACAAACCGTAAGTAAACAGTGTCTCTTCTCGGTGTGCTACTCGGGACAAACCCAAGTTGTAGTCATGTACACCCGCGCGGTACAAAAAGCTACAGTGTAAATGCTCCACATAACGGATTTGATCAATTTTGCCCCACTGGATGTTTGGCTCGTCGTTAATGTTACGAATTTTGCCAGATACTTCCGTGGTGTCCGGCATATAGGGTGGCGTTAGTATGGATCCACCCACAGCACCAACGTGCATATCCGCATAAGCCAATAAATACTCTAGCACATTGGGTTCTGGTACGGCGTCATCGTCTACGCGCCAAACCCAATCAAAGCCAGGTTCTAGGTTGGCTTGTTGGTGGATGTGGTGCTGACCTTTTTTGTCCGCAAACCGCCACTCCCAAGGTATATCCTTTGCGTTCAGTATGTTGAATAGGTGTTGGTACACTAGGCTATTACGCACATCCTCTGGCTCGTCGTTATCATCAAACACAATCAACTTATCGGGTAGGCGTGTTTGGTTGGCAATGGCACTGAGCACTGAGGGCAGTGTGGTGTAATACCGACCGCGGGTTGCTACGGAACAGAGTACTTTATCCACGGTCCCACCTACAAATCATGAGGTTGCTTGGGTTAGTAGGTGTGACTTCTTGCATCACATCTGATATATCGCCGTTGTGGTTGATGTATGCAAACTGGAAGCCTGGAAAATCCTTTTCAGTCAAACCGTGCAACTTGTGGTGCTCGCCCCAAAAACCTTTTGGCTCGTTGTGTGGCACGGTGATTAAAAGGCGTTTGCAGTGGTTTTTAAGCCTCTCCACGACCTTTAAACCGTTGTCAAGGTGCTCTATTACTTCGAAGGCTATAATCGTGTCATGAATGTCCAAATCAACTTTATTAATATCAAAACTAACAAATAAATTATTTTGACCGTTCCATTTTTGTTCTATGGCTGTTTGGATAATATTTGAATCATAATCCACACCAAAATAATTAATATTGTCTGGGAAAAACTGTCTACCGTATCCTGTTGAGCAACCAATCTCTAAAACATCGTCACCTAAGAGGTTCTTAGCAGCCCACTCGTAGCGTTGTCTTTCTCTAGGAAACACTAGGTCGCCTTTGAGGAACACCGCACGCTCGTAGTTGTTGGACAGCATGAAGCGGTAGTGGTCCATGTTGTACTTCTTGGCTAACTTCAGTTCGTTTTGGTAGAAGGTATTCTTCCAATTTTGCACTAGGGTCTCGTCGTGTACCGTGCCCTCTGCTGCGTGGTAGATTGGGAAGTCGCCTCGAAAGCCCACGTCCACCAACCTAAACCCAGCTAGTTCGGCTCGGTGACAGAAGTCAATATCCTCACAGCCACCGACTCCAAACCGCTCATCCAGATGACCAATCGTGTCAAAGACACGTTTTTGAATCATCACACAAAAGAACACGCCAAAGTGGCTCTTGGTGATGGGTGAGTACTGTGTCAGTACGGCACTAATATCGGCGCCCGCATCCAATCTGTCTAGCCAATTGTCGCCAAGGATAATGGTGTCATTATTTAACAAGACAATCTTATCGGCCCTAGCTTCACAAATACCCTCATTGGTTGCTTCGGCAAACCCTATTGGAAGGCCGTTCCACACAGAAATTATGTAAGGCATTCTGGTGTGCAATTCTTCTAAGTACTCACTGGTGGTGTCGGTGCACCCATTGGCGGAAATCACTAACTCCACCTCGTTCATGTTGGTGTGCTTGAGAATGGACTCCACACAGGGTTTGAGGTACTTTTCGCAGTTGTTGTACGTTGGTATTACAATGCTGTATTTCATAATGCTCCTTAGGTTTGTAAAAACCTATTGTAGCGTAATTTGTCTAAGCCGTCAAGCCCAAGTCCTTATCGGGTTACGAGGTTCAACAATAAAAGGCTTTAAAGGCTCAATGTCCTCATCATCCAACAAACGAATATTCACGCCATAATTAGGTGGTGGATAAGGTATTGGCACATAGTCCTCTGGGGTTGGGATTGGCGGTCTTTGATAAACCGTTCCAATCACGCTGATATTTTGATAATTAGGAATCATATAAGATTCAGTCTTGACCACATCAGTCGGCTTCCCATCGGCATCTAGTTCGTACTCAACAGGCACAATGGTATAAAGGATTGGTAGCGATTGGGCTTCGTCTGTAAAACTAAGGCATAAGTCTTGCATATTAGCTTCCTGTGAGTGCTTGGAGTTGAGCAGAGGTTGTAATTGCTTGAGGATAAAACGCTGCTTTTTTTATCCATCCTGTCCAAAATCCATTAGCAGGTAATCCTCTGCCAATATTTAATTGTGAAACTATTGGGATTAATCCTGTTGTAACCGCAGTTCCTACAGTTCCATCTCTTGCTTGTACAAAATATGAATTTGAGTAAACACAAGCAGTTTTGAATAATGTATTTGCAGTTAAAGTCCCAATACTTGCCGATAAAATAACTGTTGAATTATTAGTATTTACAAAATATTTAGTCCCTTGATATGCAAGTTCTATAACATTATTGTTGGTGTTATCATTTGCACTTAATACTCCTTTTGCAACTCCGCTTCCATCATTTACTACGCTAGTTGGAGATATTGCTTCTGCGTAAAAAGTACCTTGTGACTGATTAAACCAACTACTAAAATTCGTGCCTGTCATTGTTGCTACATCCGCAGCCCTTGTTACTTGGCTAGAAGTAGTGGCTATGTAAGAGGTAGGAAATGCGAGGGCTTCTAATTGTGCTCCCCAAATGTAAATGCCTGAATAGCCATTTCCGGTGTAGGAAGATGCTCTAACAGATGTCCCTGTTGTAATTGGACACAAATATACACCTGAAGTTGCCGCAGCAAATGTATTGGTTGTTTGAATACGATACCATCCATTACCAACAGAATTTATTGAAGCAGAGGTATAAGTTCCGGCAGTTACTGTTCCATTGACTAAATCAAAGTTTGCGTAATTTGTAGTTAATCCACCACCAAACATTAATTGGATAAATTGAATACCATTGTATTTTACATAATAAGTAAAAGTGTATGCTTGTGCAGTTGCTACGACTGTCCCAATAATATTGGTAAATGCTGCCGATGCGTTTGGAACTAAGGTAAATACTGTTTGTGTGCCATCAGGTGCAATATTGGAAGCACTTGTTAAAGTAGCATTTGTTAAAGTCCACGCAGCATTACTAAATGTTTGACTATAAGTCAGTAAATTAGTCGAACTCTGCTCAATCAATAATCCCAAACTTTCCCCTGTAACAGGATTAAAATCAAATCTAGGAGTATTAATCGGTGCAGTTTGTAAAGTTGGTATGTAGTTAGTAATTGCTGAGGTAGTTGTGGCGTTGTAGGCGGTTGCTGAGGACCTTTGTTCTAGTTGTGCTCCCCAAATATATGCACCGCTTGTGCCATCTCCTGCAAATGCAGGATTTAATCCATAAGAACCATTTGAAAAAGATGATGTTGCTGAAAAATTTATACCCAATTCAGCAGTTGTCCCTGTCAAAGAACCTGCAATAGAAACTCTATACCATCCATTACCGACAGATGTTATTGATGAACCTAAATAAGTTGCACCAGCACCTTGATTTGTTGATGATATAGTTCCCAATGAAAGGTCTATATTAACTGCCACCCAAACTGTTGAACCACTACCATCTAAAGTAACAGTTACATAATTATATCCATTTGCTTTTAAATAAATAGAATTTGTATAAGCAATTCCTGATTGAATGGTTATATATGCAGTTCTTGAACAATAATGTTGAACATTAGAAGTTGAAGGAATTAAAGCGTTTGCTGTCGTTGTGCCATCAGGTGCAGTAAAAGTTCCTGATGCAGTAGTTCCACTTTTTGTCCATGCAGAATTTGTGAAATCTTGTGAATAAGTTAGTAAATTCTGCTCTGCCAATGTCGCAGTATGTCCATCATAATACACCGCAGTTGTGGAACGAGTGAATGTAACTCGTGGATCGAGGGTTTGACTTTCAGCGAAGTCTAAAAGTAGCGAGGGACGCGTTGAAGGATAGTTTGCAGATATGCTCATAGCGACTTCCAGTTATGATAAACGACTGCAATATAAACAATGACTAAAAACACTAAAGCGAGTGGTATACCAATCAAGGCATTGAAGAATAAAAAAGGTGAGGGTGAGAATATATATCATTGTGATTCCAATACCATATCATAAACAGAAAGAGATACCCAATCTGTTGCAGTTGCAGTTGATAAATAAAATCCTTGTGTGACTGCTGATGTTATGGTCACATTTATTTGGTTTAAATAGCCACTAGGCATATTCCAAACAATAGATCCATTATTTTGATTTACCGCAATATAAAGATTGTTTGAAGCACTTATAGAAGTTGTGCTTGTTTGTATTGCCTGAATATAACCAGTTACAAATGTGTTATTCCCATACCCAATAACTTTAGCACCCGCTGAATTATTATTTCCAATAACTCCAAATACTTTTAACAAATTATTAGCAGCAATAGTATTTGCAGGTAATATTATATTTGGGCCGATAACTGTGCCAGTCACGCCAGTATATGCTCCCACACCTGTTGTAACTAAAGTTGGTGTTGTTGGATAAGTTGGTTGTCCAGTTGTGTATTGATTAGAATAAACTAATCCAGATGTGGATGAAGAAAGTGTGACATAATACCACCCAGCACTAGAACCAGTCCAAGCACCTGCTGGAAAATACATATAACATTTTGTCGGACTCCCATTATTTAACAAATAAGTGGTTATTGCAGTCCCTAAAGTTAAAACCCCAGTAGTCGCAGCAATTGAGCCTGTTGGTGCAATTACAAAAGGGATAGAACCGGTCAATAAAGATACTGTATTATTTACAGGCGTCCAAATTGTTCCATTACTTTTCCACAAACTGCCATTAGTGCCGACATCTGATACTTGATAAACTTGCCCAGTAGAAGAACCTGCCGAAGGCAAATTAGCAAATGTTACCGATTTAGGTGTTAATACACCACTAATATTTACAGCCTTCGCATCTTGCCAAGCCATTGTTCCTAAATACTGATTAAGTGGGATTTGATTGGCTTGTGTTCCAATATCTTTCTGATTGACGTTTGAATAACCACCTTCAAGCAGGTTGGTAACGCTAAGGGTTTGTGTTCCTGCGTTGTAAGTAAAGCCACTGTTACCGGCAAACGATCCGCCGCTGTTGTACTGAACGTAGGTATTAGAACCCGCCGCAGAGCCTGCAGTGCCAGATAGTCCAGAGTAGCCAGAGAACCCAGAGTAGCCAGAAAAGCTACTGTACCCTGAATAGCCTGAATAGCCAGAAAAGCTACTGTACCCCGATGTGCCAGAGTAACCAGAAAATCCACTATAGCCAGACACGCCAGATCCGCTGTAACCCGACACACCCGAGCCACTATAACCCGATATGCCACTGTAGCCAGAGATACCGCTGTAACCTGATGTGCCACTATAGCCAGAGATACCCGAGTAGCCCGATACGCCGCTAAAACCACCCTGTCCGCTGTATCCAGAGATACCACTATACCCAGAGTAGCCAGAGAGTCCAGAAACGCCCTGTACGCCGCTATAACCCGATACGCCACTGTACCCAGAGTACCCCGAGTAACCAGAAATACCCGAGCCACTATAGCCCGACTTGCCACTGAAACCCGAATAGCCACTATACCCCGAGTAGCCAGAGATACCCGAAATGCCACTATACCCCGATGGTCCACTGTAGCCACTAATACCCGAATAGCCACTAAACCCTGAGTAACCCGAATAACCAGACCAGCCAGAAATTGGGCCAAGTACCTGCGTAGAGCCGTCACTGTAGTACACCACCAAGTTGCCGTTGGATGGGATGTACTGCATGTTGGTAATCAGTTTGCCAGGCGACGCCGCATTGGCAATTTGTGATACGGTGACCTGTTTTGTTACGCCATTTTGGACGACGACAGTTTGCTCTTGACCGGTGAGGTTAATAGCAATAGGTAGTTGGGTTATTGACTGATCTGCCATGGTTTAGGTATACGTAAATGCGCCGTGTAGTGTGGATGTGCCGAAGGTTGAAATTACTGCTAAATCAACAAGGCCAGTAATTGGGTACGCTTGTGTTACTGCCGTCATTTCAGTTGGGCTGTTAATACTAAAACTTGTTACGTTTGCACCACCCAATGTGACATTCGTGATGTTCACAAAGTTGGTGCCATGAATGGTTATGTTAGTACCGCCTGCACTACTGCCAGTGTTTGGTGCAACTGAATAGATAATTGGCGTGGTGGACGGTGGTAAAAACTGGTAAATAGAATCTAAGTTCAAATCGCCCTGTGGTGAAGTACCTGGGGCAACACCCGTAACAAAAAACGAGTTGTTGTTTTGAAACCCTGTCTGAGTTTTAAGCTCATTGCCACCAACTGGGCCGGTAGCAATATTCACGTCGGGTCTTGGGAACCGCAAGGCAATATTTTCTGTCTGCCTTGCCGGGGATCTCCATGGATCCCATTGGTCTAAGTCATCCTTACATACTCGCATGCCAGGTGCATTTGGATCGGGCATCAAATCGGTATACGCAAACTTCCTATTACACCTATCACAAATAGCTACAGATAAAACTGAATTACCCGAAGTATCAAGGTAAACTGGGGGCATTATAGCTCTCCATTCTTATAGCGTTTTTTGAACGTCCTAATATCAATATTAAAATGTTTTGCTGCCGCTTGTTGCGAAACAAATTCCATATCACCCACAACAACTTTTTTACCAATCCCTTTTTTATTCCCAGAATTTTTAGAAAGTTTTTTTCTCGTTTCTTCTGAATGATGCCAACCATAGCCTCTTGTTGCAATTCCTTTTTTAGTATTTGATACTTTAATTGCTATTTTAGGGTCACACATTGGATTATCCTTGCCATATCTAACATTAGGCATCCCCCCACCAGGGGCTATATTCCAACCAATTTCCTTATTTGGACGTAATTTATGTTCAAATTCTAAACAATATAATTTATCTGAAATAAGCACAATAGAAAAAATAATATTTTCCCAACCATACTTTTTTGAAGCATTTGTAATAATTGGGTTATTGTGTGTTGATTGGTTCGCTTGGGCTTTATGTTTTGCAAAACGCTTTTTTGTATTATTAGTCACCCCAACATATCCCTGACTAAAAATATCAGTGTGGTTTTTGTGATGTATCCAATAAACAGTATATTCTTGCACGATTTAAAAACCTTACAGAACGGAAGGAAGTGCTTGACCGTCGTTTTGTACTAAATAACACTCAACCGCAACACTTACTGCCGCAGTGCCTGTGCTAGTAGCACACTGAATCTGAATATCTGTCTTTTCAGCAAAGGGACGAGGCATTACTCGTTGTGCATGATAAAACTGGGTGAATGGTGACTGTTGTGTTACAGTAACCACACCACTAGACGAAATACTTTGGTTACGATAAGTCACATAGTTAGCGTTGTTGCCGTTAAACGAAGTATAACCGTCAACACGGGTCAAGTACAGTGTGTATCCAGCGGGTACCGTGTAAATTGCCATCTGTGTTCTGCCAATACCAGCATTAATTTGTGCGTAAGTGGTGGTGTTAGTAACATCTTTAAGTGTGACAACACCCGATGGGTTTGTTGCACTGCCAGAAGAAACGAACATGTTGTTTATACGAAAATACTGGTTCACCGTAGGTACGGGGGTAGCACCATTAAGGGTCAATATCTCAGAAATCTGTCGGTAGTTGGCGTCCAAACCAACAATATTGATTTTTGCCGTATCGCCAACACTACCAGCCAAGTTCATAGTAATTGCTGTGCTTGGGTAAGAATATGTTGTGGCGTTTTCCCACAACGGAATAACCGCAGTGGTTACGGCAGTTTGGTAGCCATAAATGTTTACCGTGCTGTGACCCATAATTTGGTTACGGGCAATTTGAAGTTCTAGGTTTTCAAACTGACCCATTTTTGTAATGGACTCAATAGGGTAAGGCGTTGCTTGTAGGTTTGTTACTAAATTCGATGCCATAATTAATTTCCTTAAAAGTTAGACAATGGGGGACTAGCCCCCAAGGTAATTAATTAGCTGTTTGTGTAACCAGCGCCGTAAGCAATGATTGAACCGTCTAGGTTGCGTGGTGTGTATGCTACATCAAAGGTACCAGCCAATGTGCCAGTTACACCAGAAGTAGTGCCAACTACAAAGGACAATGTTACATCACTAGTACCGACGTTTGCCATAATGGCTGCAGCGGCTGTAGTAGTTGCTGGCACAAACGAAATGCTTCCGCCAGTGGTTGTTGGAGTAATGGTGCCGATGGCTGTTGAGCCAACGTTTACAGTAATTACCATGCCAGTAAATGCGGACGGTGCTGTGGTTTCAAACAAACGGACGTTGCTGATTAATGAGCCCGCAGGAATGACAATATCATCACGGGTTGTGGATTGACTGCCAACACCATAGGTGAGGATGGTACCAGCGGCGTTTACGCCAGAAAAAGTAACCTGCTGGGAAGTAGAGGCGGCACCCGTGTTGTCTGGGGCAATAACACCGTTGTTGGTTGGGTTGTTACGCTTGAAAATACGAATTGGGGTTGTGAATGTGCTAGACATGTTTGTTTCCTTATCTTAGTGGATACCCCAAGTTGTCTCTAAGTCGCCTACTGGGAAGGAGCAGTAGTCAAAATGGGATGAATCTTCCTATATACACTAATGCAAAAAATAAGAGAAATCCGCCCTAAATAACAAAAAAGCCACTCTTGTGAAGTGGCTTTTTTGATTTTTGCTGCGTTGGATTAGAGGCCAGGTGTACCGTAAATATTACGGGAATCGTGCCAACCAGTCGCATAACGCTCAGTAGCCTTATAGCGCATACTGTCAGTCTCAAAATCGCCCTCCATCGATTTCTCCATAGGACGACGCATAACGAGCATTAAGCCGTTTTCTGCATCTGTCTGGATCCACCAGGCTTTGCTTGAGCTCAAACGAGTAACAACGTGTGCGCCTTTTGGCAACATACCTGTTGACTTGATTGGGTTCAAATCATTGTCAGCTGTACCAGAACGGAGAACAGACTTGAGGATAACCTCTGCCTGGAACTCAAGTGCTGGAGGAACAACTAACTGCTCTGCCTTCAAGCGAATACGCTTACCGTTGTTGTCAACAGCAGAACGAATCTGAATCAACATCTGTTCAACAGAAGTTTGGCTCAAAGAAGCTGCAGTAGATAACTGGTTAGAGTAAGAACCGCCGTTGGCGATTGGGTGAGCTGTGTTGATCAACGTTACGCCGTCACCGCCTACATAACCAGATGTGAAAGCAAAGTTCAAAATGTTTGCACATAATGTTTCTTTAGTTTCAATCATGGACTGAGCTAAGTGTTTAGCGAATGTAGAACCGATACGAATATGGTCGCCGTCTTCCATCAAGACTTTGGTTAAAGCATATGCTAAACCATAGATTTGATAGATGAAACGTGTGATATACAATGTACCGCCCTGATCATAACTGACAGGAGTTCCGTCAGGCATTGCAGGAGCAGCATTCATACCATATAGCATCACTTCTTCGTGATAGTTACGTGGAATACCTTGGATTTCTTCTACAAAACCCTTCCATTCATCGGAGCGCTGTTCATAAACGCCATCAAAGACTTCGTTGATAATCGGTTCGACTACCGCACGAAAGTCCGTACTACGCATTGGGGTTGCCATGTGTTAGTTCCTTTCGTTGTTAATTAAACCGATACCGACGGAGCGGCAAACTGGTTATTGCAGATTTGAACCTGAACGATTGTGTAAGCGTCGCCCCACTGGTTTGTGTTACCAGCTGGGTATGCTACTTCACGTCCGAGTCCTACTACACGTACTTGGCCTTGGTTTCCAGAGCCTACAGCAGTTGCTAACAATGCTGTGGTAGAGAAACCTGCACCACCATTACCAATAGCATAGCCATCAGTTACAGTTGAGCCAGAAGTTGTGTCAAAGTTGTACTCAGTACCGATTGCTGCAGAGGTTGCAGAACCATTAACTTGAGCTTCATATACGAGTGCTGGGTCAGTGAAGAGCCAGAAAACGATGTTAGTGGATGCGTCAAGGGTTGTCTTAGCAGCGTATTTAGCTACAGAACGACGACCGTCAGAGTTTGTGTACTCTACGCCGTCAAATACACCATAAACTTTACCACTTGCTGCGGTTTGGTTGGCGATTGTTAATTGACCAGAACTATTGATCGCTACAGGTTGGAACTGCCAGAAAGACTGGCCAGAACTTAACGAGTAAGGAGCACTGTACGATGTTCCTGGGACAAATGTGTTCGTACCAACGAATGGTACTGCACGATCTAATCCGCTAGGATGATATACAGGTTTCAGGCCAAAGGGTTGAAATGTTGCAGACATTTATATTTCCTTTGTTTTTTTGAAGATTGTTATGAAAAACGAATATTAGCATTCGCTTTTGCGATTTCTCTTTCCATTTCAAGAATTCCACCTTCAAGAATTGATCTACCACCTCTGTTTTCTTGGGCTGACCCACGAACTTGTTCAGTGATATTGCGTTGATGCTCTAGTGGATCCTCTAAATGCAACATACGCATTACTTCTTGATAGATTTCTTCTGGTAATTTGAAAAGAACCATTTCATTACAGCTAATACAGCCTTCAAACTTGCCCGAGCTCATTTTACCTAAGTTTTCAAAGCCTTTACCTAAATCCGAGGCTTTCACTGGTTCATAACCCAATGCCAAACGTTTGTCGATACTGTCATAATTATTTGTGGTGGATAACCAACACAAATGGAATCCAGGAAGTATTCCTGGGGGTAAATCAGGCAAAGCACTGTTTTGCCACTTATCACGGAACGCATCTAACCGTTCCCTTTTTGATTTTGCTTCAGGATCCTCATTAAGAATCCTATCTTTTGTTTCTTCTACTCGATCTAGTAAACGATCTTCTAAATCGCGCTTAATTCTTGTATTTGCCATGATAATTAACCTTTATTGTTACGATCGTACTGTGCATATGCACGGATCATTTTGTTTCGTTTTTCTACATCGTCCCAAGCACCTGCATCCTTGATTGCCTGTACACGTTCACGACTTAATGTGATGGTGCCAGGTTTTTGTGCATTTGCATTTGCCACTCTACTAGACGCTGTTGGTCCAGGTGAGCGTTTTCCTTCTCTACTACCTTTACTTGCGTATCGGTGAGGCAATCGAGACTGTAGTCGATTATCTAACTCTTCCCAATATTCAGAATCTCTAGGATCCCAACCATCGGCTGCGAGTTCTTGGTCAATTACTTTGGCAATTCTACTATCGGTATCTCTAGCTTGAGGATCAAACCAAGTGTTCTTTTTTAACCATTTTGTGGCTAATTCTTGAACTTCTTTGGTTACCAAATTAGGCACATTTTGCTTAGGCGCCTTTGCTTCCTCAACTTGTTGCTTTTTATAATGCTGGATTTGTTGCAGACGCTGTTTAGCTTCTGTTAACTCTTCCAAATACTCTACTTGAGCTGCAGCATTGTTTTCTTGTGCTGCTTGTAACAATTTCATTTTGGCGTACTCAACTCGAGTAGCCTCATCTTCTAACGCCTTATCAATCTGAGCAAATTGGTAAGATACTGCGGTATTTTCAACCTTAGCAAGTCGTTCTGCTAATTCTGCATTACGGCGTTCAAGAGCATTTATTTTATTTTTTGCAGATATTTCACGTTGCTTTTTTAATTCTTTTTTAAGTTTACGCTCTTCTCTGCGGGCTTCACGGATTGCTTCACGTTCTTCTTCCGTCTCCCCTTCTTCAGCAGCTTCATTGTCAGAGGCAGTATTTTGTGCTTCCTCATCATCGTCATCATCTTCGTGATCTTCGTCTGCTTTTTTTACTTCTTTTTTGTCTTCTAAGGATTCAAAATCCTCTGGAAAATCAATTTTGGCTAATACTGAGCCATCTTCTTGTTCCTTAATAGGAACATCTTTTTCATTGTCTGCCATACTTTTCTTTCAAAAGTTAATTAATCCACAAAAGCTTTCATTTTCTGCGCATATTCAAAACTCTTAATGCGAGAAATGATTTCACGGGCTTGTAATGTAATAAACACTACTGCTCCGCCATCATCACCTGGATCTACAACAAAACGATCTCCACCGTATTTAATTGTCCTTACCAAATCACCCACTTTGCACCATGGGCCTTCTATCCAAGGCTCTAAGGTTTCCGGCGATTTATATGCTAACGGTCCAATTTGTACTACTTTGGCTACTGTTTCATTGAACTTCAGTGTTTGTTGAGTTTCATCAACAAAAATGATGCCACCTTTGCTCTTTATTTTTTGTCTGCGTAACTGTACTAATACTCTGTCTCCAGCCACCTCGACACCATGGTCTACAACAGGGAAGCATTCTTCTTCCGAGCGTAAATCTGGCTCTTCTTTTACATTTAAATCAAGTGCCATTCGGCATTCTCCTTAATCTTTACAGATTATTTAAAATCCTCTTCGTCTTCGCTAAGGATAGATTCAATGATATCCAAAGCATCTTGAATACCACTTTTTTGGCCGACAAATCGCTGGTAAGTTGCGTAGTCGTGCACATTAACACCTGACGAAATAGCGTGTGTTAATTCTTTATCAGCGTTTTTCAAACGCTTAATTACTTCAGAAATAATATCTTTCATAACTTTACTAATGCAAACATTTGGGCGAATCCGCCCTAGAATGATTAATAAAAGTTACCGCCACCGATGTCTTTTAGGTTTTTATCTGGGCCAACCTTACTAGATTTAGCCATTTTGTTGCCGTTGAGTACTGCATTGTTGGCTCTTTTACTGCCAGATGGTCCGTTTTCTACTTTTTGATCTGGACCACCAGCATAACCTGGAGTTCCTGTCATTTTGTAGGCTTTACGAAACCCTAATTCATCTTTTGCCATGTTATTGCCCTTCTTGAGGTGTTTGTGGTTGAGGTTGTTGCTCTTGTTGCTGTTGCATTTGTGCTAATTGTTGTTGATGTTGCTCTTGTGCTTGTTGCAATTGCTGTTGGTGTTGCTGATCGGTTTGTTGCAAGGTTTGCTCATGCTGTTGCTGTGCTTGCTGTGTTTCTAAGGCGTGTTGCTGTGCGGTTTTTTCCAATTCAATTTGGTTTCGTACTTGTTCAGCTTGTTGGTCAAATGCTTGTTGCTGAATTGCTAGTCCATGCTGACGAATATCTTGGTTGGCAGCATTGATTGCCTCCATAGCAGATTGGTTTTGTTCTGCTTCCAGTTGTTGTTGCTGCTGATCCATCTGTGCTTGGGCTGAAATCATTGCCACACGCTCTTTTGCTGCGTTATTGATGTTTGCCATTGCAATATCGGTTGCATTACGCTGGTTATCAATGTTTGTTTGGGTAGAATACTTCGCCTGTAACTCTTGAACTTTTTGTTCCAACTCTGCCAATTTGAGTTGATAGTCTTGCTCTTGTTTTTTAGCCTCCAATTGCATGCGTGCTTGCATTTCTTCCGTTTTGCGTTTGGTTTCTGCCATTTGGGTTTGCAGAATAACATTGGCGGTAGGATCTTGACCGAGCATTTGTTGCTGTCTTGCCTGTTGTGCCTGAGCAACTTTCTGTGCAAGTACTTGAATTTGCTGAATATACGGTGCCAAATTGGTTTTAGCATCCATATCCACCATTTTGGAAGCCAAAGCCAAGGCTTTTTGGGCATTTTGGTCAAGAGGCTTCTCTTTATGTAACTCAAAATCATCTTTTCCGGAGCCTGCTTCAGCCACATAGGCACGCATCTCTTGCAAATAGTGTAAAGTTAAGTGTTGTTTGATGTGTTCCAAAGCCAATGGGGCGTAAGTTGGCCCAATAACGGGGTTACCACCATAGGCTGGGTTGTTTGCGTATTCTAAATGCACTTGAATGTGTGCTAAATGGTCTTGATCTGGGAATGCCGCTGCTGGTTGACCCATTGTCATAGAGACATTTTCCAACGCTGGGTTTGATTCCACCACTCCAACGGGGTTTGGTAGCACTTCGGAGATAGCAGGTATCTTTAATTGGTCTAAAATTCGTTGGTAAACCGCCCGTATGTTGAACATTCCAGGGGGCGCAGAGGTTGCCATCTGCAATAATGCTTGATTTTGTGCTAAACGCTGGGTTTCTGAAAAAATATTAGGGTCAGAAACGGGTCTAACATCACTGTTATAGGCAAAATCCCGAACTTCAATTTCTTCGCCCGACTGATTGTCCATTTCGGACAAATACCAGTGGTTAATGCGTGAAATAATCTTTAACGATTTGGCTTGACTACGGTGTAATCGTGCATGAATGGACGAAAACACTTTGGCACCTTGTTCAATTAACGCCTGTGTAGTACCAACGGGCATTTGATTGTTGGCTTCACCAATTTTTTCTTCAGAGGTAGTAACAACTCCTTTAGCTGCATCTGTTAGCCAACCTAATAACTCCATTAACACGCCAGAGGGTTGGTTAAATGGCAATGCCATTGCCAATTTACGCACATCATCAACGCCAGGGGCGCCTTCAATCTCAATTACCTGGGTTGGCTCGATACGATCTGATTGACCGCCGATACGACCGCCTTTAAGTTTGAGCATAGTCTGGCTGTTATTGATGTGAGCAGCATCCAACAATGCACGCAAAGCGCCAGTAAGAGCAGCACTAAGACCGCCGATAAGGTGAGGGAGACCGATAGCATAAGCGCCGCGCCAAGGAATAAACTTGAATTCGACGTACCAGTCCAATTTTTCGAGTTTTTCGTCATTTGCTTCCCAGTTACGGTAGAGCGAAAGCACTCTGCCAGTGGTTTCATCAATGGTCAAAATGTAAGGTGCACGTTTACCTTCGGTTTCTGGGTCTTCATCCAACCGCATGAAACAGGTAATCTCATAAATACGACGCAAGCCATCAATATTTTTAGATGGTAAATCTTTGCCTTCAATTTTATTGTTGGCTTTTTCAGATTGAGTTTGGTCGTTTAGTGGTGCGTCGGAAGAATATTCCGAATCAATATCGATGTAAATACCTTGCTCCACTCGTTGGAGAAAAGTATCTTCCGTAATATCTTGTACTTCCGTTACACGCTGTGCTGTGTAGAAATTGGTGGACGAATAAGGAAGTAAAATGTTGTCAATCGGCACCCACTCACAAGTTGGACGCTTTTGTTCATCATCATACCGCCATTTTAAAAACTGTGAACCGCCTAATGGGAGTTGGGTTAACAACTGCTCCATTTCATCTCGGTACTCTGGAATTTGTTCAGTCAACTGCCAGTTCATAAAGGTTACTTTACGATCTGCAGTGTCCTCTTTGTGCCTATCTGCCATTCCTTTGATGTTGGACTTTACTAGTCCATCGGGTGGCAATAATTCTTTAGCAGAACTTGCTGCGAAATCTACACAAGCTTCTGCCATAACTGGGTGAACGACTTTACTAGCACCGTCAAAAGTAGCACCGCCTGGAGCGTCCTTACCAAGACCAGTGCGACGTAAGCCCTCTTCATACTGTTTATCCCTTTGTTTACGTGATTCCTGATCAACGTCAATCAAATCGAGATATTCAATTGCCAACGAATTCAAAGTTTGTTCATCAAACTCTTCCGCTAAGTTTGCGTAAAACTCAGGATTCTTTTGTGGGCCTTGTTTTTCTTGAAAATTGACAACTACCGAACCGTCTTCAAGTTCAATGACTTCTTGCTCCACTTCATCATCATCCAAGTCAAACATATCGGCATAGGCTTCCATATCCTTATCTTGTGCTTCTTTGGTTTGTAAATCTTCCTCAGCATCAAGATTAGGCAGATTGCCTCCTTGTCGAATGGGTAATATTGGATTTGGCATAAGTTTTATAAAAAATTTGGTGGATTAATGTTCCTATCTCTACTAATGCAAAAAATAGGAGGTTTTCGCCCTAATTATTTTTATTGGGCATACGGATTGGCCGTTCGTTTTCTAAAATCATCGTCGGCATAGTCATAATCCCTCGGTGGTAATGGGTCTAATTGCACCCAACCAGAGTCTCGCAACACTCGAAGGGCTTGGGAAAGGGAGTCCACATAGTCATCATGACCGCCTGCTTCTGGAAATGAGCACACCTGCCGTAAAAAACGTTTTGCCCATTCGGCAAATTCGCCTTTTTGTTTAGGCTCTTCGGGGATATACACCTTACCTTTTGCTACTAAAGGTGCCACGATGTTTAATCGTTGCACTTTATCGGCGCGCCCAGGATTGTAACTGCGTACTGGCACACCAGCACCTTGGAGTTCTTGAATAAGGGAGATACCAGCAGATTTGTCCTCCATCAAAATAAGGTCGGCTTTTCGTCCTTTGGCAAAAGAATTATCGGCGCCGTACACCACTTCTTTAAAATCGCCAATAACTTTGCGTCGTAATTCTGGATAGGACAAATGTGCATCCCAAGCATCCAATAAAATCACGCAAGTACCAACATCCGTTTGTTCAAAAATTCCCCAAACAGTACACGCCGTCGGGTCGTTCATGGTTTTTTCCGAGGTGGCTGGATCGTAAGAAGCAATCACATACTCCAATTCGGGTGATGGTTTACTTGCTGGCCACATTTTAAACATTTTGCGTTTAATGATACCGGAAGATTCTGGGTCAAGAATCTGTCCATAAATCTCTTGTTTACCGAGGTCAGACCCTTCGTAACTTTCTAACTGTTTAAAAAAAGTTTCGGATAAGTTTTCTCGGTTGTCGTAGGAAGATGCGTTGGCTACATACACATCACCGCCAACTTTTCCTTCGTTTAAATCAACAATCAGTTCTTTTGGTTTGGGGGTGGTAGTGATAATTTGCTGGACTCGTGCTAATCTTGGATCACGAAGACGCAATGTAAACTGCACACCATCATAGGCTTCATCAATGTAATCAAACGCACACAACTCGTCAAACCAAGCACCATGGTACTGTTTACCACGATACCGTTCTGGTTCTGAGCCAGGAATGCCTTGAATCAACGAGCCATTGTGCAAGGTAATCTCAAACAACGATTTGTTGTAATCTCGAATTAGGGATGAGGGGATGATATTGAGTAATCCTGAGTCACCTTCAAAACAAGTGGCTCGGATGTCGTTTGATGTGGGGGCGGTAACCAACCAGCGAGTGTGGTCATAAGTTGCAGCCCGAATGCCAATCCAATGAGATGCGGTATGTGTCTTTCCAGACCCCCGACCAGCCAGCATAAGAAACGTATCATATTCGCCGTCCTCTGGTTCTTTTTGGTGTGGTAAGGCTTGTAACCTCCACTTAACTTGCCATGTTAATAAATCCAATTTATCTTTTGGCCAATGCTGTCTTGCCTCAATAAATTGCTTAATAATCTTTTCTTGTTTTGCTGTTAAAGGCATGATATGAATCCTTCGCCGACCAGAATGCTATTGTCTGGTCCATCGGTTTCTATGTGCACACAAAGTTGTGCAGGTAACTTTTTGACCCCCTTGATAAACCGCCTACCATTGTGCACCATAACTTTTGATTTAAAAGTTTGTCCTTCCATCAGTGGTAACTGAGAACGGAACCAAATGGTGTAGTAGTTTGCGGAGGTTTCGTGCTTTGGTAATATGCGGTGCCCTAAGGATTCCAACAATCCTTGCACCTGTACTGCTATGGCATGGTATTTCGTAGAAAACCGAAATCGCTGCTTCTCTTTTATAAATTGATGCGACTTAGCATGCAATATGCCTCGTAGCAATTCTATACGTTGCTCTACCGAAGCCCACAAATAGTTGTTAGGTATTCGGTGGGTTGGCACCCCAATTAAATGGCTTTCCAAAGTGGGCGACACGGAAAACATACGTTCGCCTTTTGGTAACAAATCATGCTCTCGAATTTTGTAGCCATGTTCCCTAAACTTTTCGTGAACCACTTCTCTAAGCCCAGGGGGCGGTGCCATTTTGACAGGTAGCCTTCGGGTTTTAAGCCGATTAAAAAACCAAAATCCAAACAAAAAAGGTGGTACTGGCAAAGTTTGATGTGGCAACTCTATGGCACCAGCGGTTGGTAAGGAATACTCTTCATCGGGCTCCATCAATTCCTCAATGGTTCTAAGGATTAATTGTTTCTCAAACTTTTTTACCCCTTTGTATTTAAACAATCGAACTCGATACCCAGTATCTTCCAATAAAAAAGATAGGTTTTGATCACCACTTACTTTCAAATAATCATTAAAAGTAATTTCAAAACAAGAAGTTGCTCGGTACTCTTGTACCAATGTGACAGTCCGAGGCTTTCCCATTCTGTCAAAAACAATGTCGCCTTTTTTTAAATCGTGTGCAGTTTTCCAATAATCAAGCGTTAGTATCTTTTGATTCGCCAGTATCGCCATAAATTAATTCAACCACCCAATTATCCAACCAACACCCTAACGGCGTTCTTATGTTGCTTTGTACTGTTGCAGGCAACTTCTTTATAGCAAACAAGTCATTCAGTTTCAAACGAAACTCCATATACTTTGCCGTTTCTTTATCAAAAATGCTATCTGGCACATCCACTGTACCAAAATGGTACTCAGTGCACACAAACACCCGAAACCCACGAAACCTTCCTTCTGGGGTTTCCAGTGCACCTTGAATTTGATAAGCATATTTAGTCATATATCAACTAATGCAAAAAATTAATTATTTCCGCCCAATTTCCAAAAATAAACCAAAATTTGTATGGGTAGTACTAGTAGTATGGGTATATTCACTCTTTTTGTTTTTTATTTTATTAAAAAAAAAAAAAAAAAAAAAAAACTAGAATAAGGGGTACTACTGGTACTACTGGTACACGACTTTTTAATTGTGGTTTAAATACAATAACTTACAGCAATAATGTTTCACGGAATGTTTCACGAAAGGGGTACAAATTTGTATGGGTACAAAAAAATAAATCCGCCCTACTTTTTAAAAAAAAAATTTTAGAAGTTGACTTTTTTTAGTTTGGTGGCAAATTGCACAAACTTGTGGTTTGGGCTCCCCCCGGCCGCCGCCACGCCGAGAAGGTTCAAATTGGGGGTATCGATTTTTGGAAGACCCCCTTGCACCAGATTGGTGCATTGGTTGCCTGATCATGCCCCAGATTGGTGCAATGGCAGACTGCCGAAGTGAGTACTCACTAACATGGCTAAGTGAGTGAGTACTAACTAACATCTCCAGGCATAGTGAGTACTTACTAACATGGCTAAGTGAGTGAATACTCACTAACATACAGGCACTGCACCAGGTTGGTGCATTGGCTGCGTGGCTGCACCAGGTTGGTGCATTGGCTAAGTGAGTGAGTACTAACTAACTAGCTGCACCAATATGGTGCAGTGGTGGAGGGGCAATGTGGGTTAGTGCTTACTCACTTAGGCGTGGGCGATGTGGCAGTTTGGTGATGTGCGATATAGTGCAAGAATAGAGGGATAATTCATGCATTATTATGCACAATCAATTTGGAGGCGTTTTAAAGGGGCATAGAGGCATTTTCCCTATTTTTGATACCTTACCATTAAAAAGTAATTATCTCGATTTGCACCAACCTGGTGCATCATATAAAGGATCAATTTCCCATTACTTTTAGTAATATTAGGGTAAACCCTATTAGGGTTTTTATTTCTTGTATTTTTTGGTAGATATGCTATTTTATAGGTGTAGTACTAAACTAATTAATAAAGGAAATAAAACCATGCAAGTATCAACTATTCACATTAGTAAAACGACTGGAAAACTAGATGGATTTAAAGCGATTAGCACGAATACAACTACTAATCCATATTGCATTAAACAAAATGCCAGTGGTGACAATTCAAATATTTGTACTAAATGTTATTCTCATACAATGCTAAAATCCTATCGTAAGAATATGCAACCCTCCCTTGAGAGAAATTCTCTAGCACTATCTAATAGCATTTTGCCTAATGAACAATTACCTAAAGTGATGGAGGCATTTTTTAGATTTAACGCACATGGCGAATTGATTAATGAAAACCATTTAATTAATCTAGTCAATATTGCACTAAATAATCCCCATTGCAATTTTGCATTATGGTCAAAAAGGAATGACATTATAACTAAGTATTTCAGTCACAATGAAAAACCTAGTAATCTAATACTAATTTTTTCCAATTCAAAAATATCTAAAGTGCTACCAAAACCACCAAAATATTTTGACAAAACCTTTAACAATGTGTTAGAAAATGAGTTTGTAGAATCGCAAAATTGTACGGGTCAACAATGCAAGAATTGTTTATTGTGTTATTCTCATAATAATGTAAATACAATCGTTGAAAAGGTTAAAAAGTATTAATACCTATTAATCCATTATGCTAATATAGTGGATTAATGGATTATTATTACAATAATCAATTTTATTAATTAAATAGGGGTTATATTATGTCATGGGATTTTAAAAACGGAGGGTTTTGTAGTAAAAGCGAATTTTTCGAATATCTAAGAGATATTGAGAGATTATCCACTAAAGATATTGAGAATAAGTTTAAAGGTTTAACCGATGAGGAAATAGAAAATTATTCAAGAAAATATATCGATAATGAATATATTATATTTAAATAATTACTAATACTTGCCCTACCAAATAACCCTAGTATTTACTAGGGTTTTTTTTATGTGTTGTTTCTAGGCAACATAGGGTAAACCCCTATTGACAATCCACTGTTGCAGCAAAACAACAGATTACCTGATTGTTGTATAAATACTACATTAGGGTAAACCCCTATTGACTTTTTGATAATGCACCAAATCGGTGCGCCTGGATTAGGGTAAACCCTAAGCGTCAAAACGGCCCATATTCAACGATCTACACCCACCTAACCCACTTGTATCAAACCCATACAAAACGCCTCTATGACCCCTTAAAACCCGTTTAAATCGATGTCATTTTTTTACTTATTAAAACCCTTGTAAATTATTTAGTAAAACCTAGGGTAAACCCTAATAGACAAATTACTTGTATTTGTTTATCCTAAAAGTGTAGTAATTAATTAATTAATTTAATTTTATAGGGGTTTTAATTATGTTTACATTAAATGATATTGAAAATATCGAAGTCAACGATTGTGATGAGATAGATTATTTTTGTTCAATTCAAAATGCCATAAATAGCGGTATGTGGGGGCTACAAGGTTCTTACGGTAGAGCGATGATGGACGCTATTAATGGCGGATATTGTCTCTTAGGTAAAAAGGCATTTAAAGATTATTGGGGGAATGTAATACCATCTCGTTTTGATGTGGTATCAGATTCTAAAGGGGGCATTGATTATGTTAGAAACATCATGGGTGAAGAGTGGTACAAAATGATGGAGATTATTTAATCATGGCAAAATGGAAAATACAACGGAAGTTATACGGCATTGACAATTGGGATGAGAGCGAAGACTGCGAACTATACACCAATTATCAAGAGGCACTAAGTGAGATTAGAGAATTTATAAAAGACTGCGAGAATGCATATCACCAAGGTTTTATGAGTGATTATCCAGCATTCGAGGATTTTAGAATCAAGAAGGTAGAATGAGAAAACCATTAGGGCAAACCCTGGTGTTGTTTCCTAGCAACATTAGGGTTTATCCTAGTAGTTTTTTGGTGGTGTGTTGTTCATAATGGTTATATCAATTTTTTTATAGGAGGTAGTAAAAATGAATAAAGTACAATTAAATATTGTCATGGATGTTTATGTTAGTGACGACTATTTGGAAAAATTAAAGAATCAATTATTTTTGGAAATATTAAAACACTGTTTCAAAAATAACCACAAGACTTTAATTAGCAATTCAATGAAAATTATTGACGAAAAGGGAGTTTAATATGGATTATAGTGATCGTATTTTGGCAAGTAACGGAAAGATTTTTACAGTAACTTTCCTAAAAAAGGATGGCACTATTCGGGTATTGAATGGTCGTTTAGGTGTGAAAAAATACCTAAAAGGTGGTGAGAGTACTTTGGATAAGGATCAATTTATTACCGTTTATGATATGCAATCTAAAGGGTATAGAGCGATTAATAAATCAACAATTATTGATGTGAAAGGGGTTTAAAATGGGTAGATACTATAATGGTGATGTGGAGGGTAAATTTTGGTTTGGTGTGCAGTCTTCGAGTGATGGAGAATTTTTTGGTGCAGTACCTACGGCAGTTGAGTACTCTGTGGGGGACATTAAACAAGTCGAATTGGGTATTGAGGCATGTAAATTCGCATTGGGTGATCATTTAAACAAACTAACCCAGTTTTTTAATAGTCATAATGGGTACAATGATGGGATGATTATTGAGTACTATAAAACCAATTTCAACGAGCCAATGAGTGAGAAAATCATCCGAGAGTTATTGGAGTGGTATGCTCGATTAGAATTAGGTACTCAGATATACAACCATATGAAAGAAAACGAATATGGTTGTACCTTTACGGCAGAGTTGTAATCCTGGCATCGATTAAGGATTTTTCCTAATGGGAGAATCCTTAAATGGATGTCATGATAGAGTTAATTAAACAAGGAGGTTGTATGAGTGAAAACAAAGAGTATTACATTACCTTATCAATTACCGTTGAAAAAACTATTAAGGTGATTGAGGATAATGAGGAGGATGCCATTAGTGCAGCGGTTGAGGAATTTGACATTTTGCCAAGTGATTGGAAGAATGACGATGCTAAACTGGTGTGGGTGGATGTGGAAGAAATTTATGAAGAGGAGGATGATCGTGAACTTTATCGTTAAATCAAGTAATAGGTGGGAAAATGGATTTTATTATTGTGAATTATCGCTTCGTGATATTATGGAGTTGTTTTTTAACGATGATGGTGACGAACAACTAGACGATATGCTGGAAGGTATCGTAAACTTACCTATAAGTGGTATTTTTACTTACGAGTTATTTATGAATGATGTTTATACTTTTAGGAGAATTGCATGACCAATTTTTATCGGTTTGAATTGATTGTAGAAATCAGTCAAGAAGAGGTTTATAACTATTGTGAGGTATCTAATAAGGGTAACGGTGACGCCCTTTTAGAAATTACCGATACCATGTATTTGGGTTTATCGTGTATTGACGGCATGTTAAATCGGCAATATGAAATTGATGGGGCAGATTCTTATGTGCATTCTGTCACGAATGAAGATGGGGATGAGGTGTGAAATGAAAGTAAAAGATCTAATTAATCAGTTGCAAGAATGCGACCAGGAGCAAGAAGTTTATATTTATATTCACTACGAACGCTATACACCAGTTTTAATTGTGGATGAATTGGATGATTGTGTGGATGTGTGTGCCGATATGGAAAAGGAGTATTAACATGACAAAAGACGAATTAGTTGCCCTATTACTTGAGGACGATGAAGAGCGATTTTTTACGGACAGTGAGAAGGATGCCCTAAGTTGGTTTTTATACCTAAGAGAGTATGGCTGTGAGGGGTATTCCAATTGGGACGAAGAGTCCTTATATCAAGAGTGTTTAGATCGTGAAATTATTGAAAGAGAAGGGGAAGAACTGTGAAATCCATTTATTTTGCGTATTATGATTCGAGGAACTTTAGGTTTGAGGCATTTGGTACAACCGAAACAGAGGCAAGAACTGCTCTTCTGAATGGACTAAAACAACATGCCTATGAGTATGTTAGTCGTATTGAAGATCCTCATTGGTGGTTTGACGAGGATATTGTAGTGGAGTGCCGCAAGATGGGAATTTGTTATCGTGATAGAGAGGAACTAATATGAAATCTGAATTATATGACATCGCTGAAGATATTTTTTACAAATTAGAGGCAGAACAATTTTCAACAAGTGATTCTCCTTGGCCAGACTCTTATCGACTTGTTTTTATCATGGGGTTTGTGCAAGGGTATCGTTTTTTAAATGACAATGGTCAAAAATGTGATCAGAATTTATTAAAGGACATAGTATGAATATGACATTCAACAAAGCAAGTGATGCTATTAGTTATATCCAAGAAAACCAATTAGGCAATGTGCCAGTCATTCTTAATTGGGACTTAACCAAAAAACCCAAAGTGGAGGTGTGGTTTGGCACGATGGAATTTGGTCGGTTTGTTATTGCCAATGATGATCAATATGAAATGTGTGTAATCCATGACATTGCTGAGAAGTTGTGGTTAGAGGAGGATGATGACATTATTGAAGATTACATGGCTAGTAATGGGTATGGTGGGTACTTGATTCCTTCCCAGTACAAAGGTGAAGTGGTGTATACCGAACAGTATGTAAGGGATAATGCACAATGAAAAAAACTTTACTGTGTTTACTGTTAACTTTCAACTGCCAGGCGAAGGACTTGGCATATACATCCAATGTCATTGGTGGGATCACTGTTTTGACGGACATGGTGTGTCGGTATAACAGTGAGTTGATGGAGGCATATGCAACCAATGCCAAAAACCAAAAAACCTTTGCGTGTTATTTGTTGCGTGATACCAGTGTGTATTTTTTATTGGAGGATGATTCGGTTCGAGTACTGCCAAAGAAACAATTTCGTTTAATGGGGGAGTCGGTATGACTCGAGTATTACGCTATATTGGTCTATTTATCTTGGGGTATTTTGTATTAATATCCCAAGGTTGGGACAATTACATTTTGCCACAATGGATCTTAATCTTTTTGGTAGCCAGTCACGAATTTTTATTGAAAAGGATAAAATAATGCGAACCTATTACCCACCAATTCCAAGAAGACCCGTTAAAGAAGTACTCAATGAAAAATTACCTTGTTCAAATTGTGATAAGCGAGTACAATGTGACATAGAGCGTAAAGCCTGTGTGGATTTTATGCACTATAGTAATAGTGGTCGGTTTGGTAAATTGCATGATCGTGTACCAACTCGCCAAATTTACAATACGATATTTTGGGAGAATGACGAATGAAGTATTTATCAGTATGTAGTGGTGTCGAGGCTGCCACAGTGGCTTGGCATCAAATGGGATGGACACCAGTCGCATTTAGTGAGATTGAACCTTTCCCATCAGCCGTTTTAGCACATCATTATCCCCATGTGCCTAATTTAGGGGATATGACTAAATTTAAGGAGTGGAATTTAAATGAATCAATTGACCTTGTTGTCGGAGGAACACCTTGCCAATCTTTCTCAGTCGCTGGACTTAGGAAAGGACTCGAAGATCCAAGAGGAAACCTCGCTCTCACCTATATTGCAATTCTTGACAAGTTTAAGCCCAAATGGTGCGTTTGGGAAAATGTGCCAGGTGTCCTCAGTTCAAATGGAGGACGGGATTTTGGTTCCTTCCTCGGGGCGTTGGCAGAACTCGGGTATGGGTTCGCATACAGAGTGTTGGACGCTCAGTACTTCGGAGTTCCACAACGACGCAGAAGAGTCTTTGTTGTCGGATGTCTTGGAGACGCAATCAGTGCATCCAAGGTTTTATTTGAGCGAGAAAGCCTGTTCGGGAATCCTCCGAAGAGCAGAGGTAAGGGGCAAACAACTCCCCGAGGCTCTGAAAGTTGCTCTCCAAATGGCGATACAACCATAGGAACTTTGATGGCGAGAGATTATAAGGGGATTGGTAACCAAGATTTAGAAGATGGTCGTGGTTTGATTCTTGAACCGAAAGTGTATGAGAATCATCCAAACGACTCTCGAGTGAAAGAAATGGGGGATATTTGTACCACAGTGACTAGTCGGTGGGGTACTGGTGGTGGTAATGTGCCGTTTGTTCAAGAGGCATACAGAAAATCAAGAAGAGCTCAGTCGGTTAATGATCACGAAACATGGGTGAATGATGGCATTGCCAACACTATCAATACCTTTGATGTGGGTGATGTAAGAACTACCCATGCTGTCATTGCAATTAATGAAACGGGTGTGCATGGGGTGTCTTATGGGTTCGAGCCTGGCATTGCTAAGAGGGAGGGTGAACCCAATCGGTTTGTTGAAGAACAATCACCGACCCTTCGTGCCAATATGGGGGATAACCAAACTGCAGTCGCTCATGCATTTAAGATTCGTGGAGGTGGTGGCGATGGTGGTAAGGGGTATCTTGGTAGTGATGAAAAGACATTTACCATATCAACAACCCAAGACCAACAGTTGTTTACTAATATGGCAGTCAGACGATTGACCCCTATTGAGTGCGAGAGACTCCAAGGTTTTCCCGATGACTATACCAACATACCTTGGAGAAAGAAACCCGAGTCACCCGATGGACCACGTTACAAAGCAATGGGTAATAGTATGGCTGTACCCGTGATGCGATGGATAGGAAAACGCATAGCAGAAATATCTTCTTAACTAAACCGTAATGTGGTATACTGTTGTTTTTATACCACATTACGAGGTTTTATGGCAGACAGTGATATTTTAAGCGATTATTTAAAATCCTTGTATGGAATCGAGCCTCTTTCCATACAAGAAGAACATCAATTAGCCCATTGTATACAAAATGGGGATCGAGAGGCACTTGACAAATTGGTCACCCACAACCTACGCTTTGTTGTTTATTTGGTTCGGCAAATGACTGCCTGGCATCATGGCAACACTACTGTAGAAGACATTGTGGGGATCGGCAATGAGGCACTGCTCAAGGCAGCAATGCGTTGGAAACCCAAAAATAATTCTAGTTTTGCGACTTATGCAAAACCCTTCATCTTAAAAGGGGTGCGTAGGGAGTTAGACAATACGGCAAACATCATTCGATTGCCAGTCAACATTATGGAACTCATCAAGCGTTTAAAATATAACGAACGCACTTTAACGCAACTTTTAGGGCGAGAACCTACCAACACCGAATTGGCTCAAATAATGAATGTAAAGGAGAAGAAAATAGCAGAATTAAAAAACTATTTAGCGAGAGAACCTATTTCCATGGACAACTTAACCACAGAGAGATCAACAGATGACACAGAAGATTGAATTAAATCCAGAACAAACAAAGGCTTACAACAAATTCATTGCAGCAAGAGACCGAATTCGAAATAGTAAAACATGGATTCGACCGTCTGAAATTTTGGAAACGGTGGATGTACCAGGATTGAACCACCCATTATATGCCCCCAATACGCTTTATATCGAGTATATAGAGGCTTTTTTGGAGTGGTTAAGGGTAGAGCCTCACTTTAGAGAAGAAGAGCGTATGAGGGCATCTAAAGGTAATTATGGCACACAGGATAATTGGGAAGATCGCTCGACCAAAGTGAAGGAGTTAGGATGACAGTCTACCCAATTGATATGTATGACAAAGATGGGAATTTAGAACGCATTGAGTTCTTTGATGAGATTACCAATGAATTCCAATTTCAAGCAATTTGGGATGATCGGGACGCTCAAACCTATGCCAATCGCCAAGAATTTCGGGAATGGGCAAGTCATATGGCAAAACAGATGGGTTTTTCCATTTCTTTATAACCAAAAGTTTGAATTTGTACCAGTAGTACTAGTAGTATGGGTATATTCACTCTTTTTGTTTTTTATTTTATTAAAAAAAAAAAAAAAAAAAAAAA